>Ga0209491_10000970_pt1 | contig 57258 bp, 16 predicted proteins | sample BON02_FD_187213 | JGI IMG/M metagenome (GOLD analysis project Ga0209491, IMG submission 187213) | Freshwater microbial communities from Lake Bonney liftoff mats and glacier meltwater in Antarctica - BON-02 (SPAdes) (version 2) | ecosystem: Environmental > Aquatic > Freshwater > Ice > Glacier... | reverse complement strand
GTCTGCTACCCCGCCCTCACCGAACTGCCCGATGGCACCCTCATCGCCATCTGGGCGCAGAAAAAAGACTCGCCCGGAGAGCTCTATGGGGACATTCACTCAGCGCGGATCAAGTTATAGTTCACCCCATCATGAGACTCACAGCACTCCTGCTCCTCCTCTCCACCACTCTGCATGCCACGGAGTTTTTCGTGAACAAGGAGGGCCTCGACGCGAATGCGGGCACGAGTCGCGAGGCGGCGTTCCTCACGATTCAAAAGGGCGTGGATGCTTTGCAGCCGGGAGATACGCTGACGATCGGGCGCGAAAAATTCCGTGGGGCTCGGTTTTTTTCCGGTGCTCAATGTCTCGAACTCCATCCTCGGCGGGCCCAACATCCATGTGCCTGACGACAAGATCACCAAAGACAACATCCATCTCAAGTCCGAGCGAGTGAATCACGACAAGGAGTTTGCGGAGCCGCTGAACTTCGATTTCAGGTTGCAGTCAACTTCAGCGATGCGCGGCACGGGACCGGATGGTAATGATCGCGGAGCGTTTCCCTGAACGTCAGTGGCAGCCGCGATGTCAGCATCCGCCGCTGCCTGTGGGACGGCTATGTGGTTATCGCCATTGACATGTACTACTGGGGCGAGCGCCGCGTGGTGCTCGACGATGATCCGACCGAGTGGAAGGCGCGGTCGCTCACGCTCAGCGATGAGCAAATGAAGGCCTATCACACCCGCTGCAACCGCGATGAGGAGATCATGGCGAAGACCATTTACTGCGCTGGAGTCAGTTGGGCGGGGATCATCGCGTGGGACGACATCCGCACCGTGGACTACCTCATCACGCGACCGGATGTGGACCCGAACCGCATCGCCTGCGTCGGCCAAAGCGTCGGCGGATTGCGCAGTTCCTACCTCGCCGCGCTGGATGATCGCATCAAGGCGGCCGTCGTGAGCAGTTGGATGTGTTCCTTTCCGAATCAACTCGAGGGGCACATCCGCGGCATCGGTTTCACCAAAATCATCCCCGGCATGTATCACCACATGGATCATCCCGACATCGCCTCGCTCGCGATGCCGAAGCCGCTCATGGTCATCAACGGCTCGCAAGACCGCCTCTTCGAACTCGCCGGCATCCGTGCCGCGCACGAAAAACTCGCCCAGTGCTACGCCAAAGCCGGCGTGCCCGATCACTTCAAGAGCATCATCGAAGACGCACCGCATCAATTCAACGCCGAGCGCCAGGCGGACGCGTGGGCGTGGTTTGAGAAGTGGGTTTGAGTCATTCCAGATCCAGCGCGAAGGCAGCATCCTGCACATCGGCATCATCTGCCAGAAACCCGACATGCCCGGCCTCAAGGGCTCTAGAACGATCACTCCAGCCGGTCAGTCATGAGAGTAGATGGCAGCCAGGAATGTCCCCCCGCTTTGTGAACAGCTACCTCCCCCGCCCCCACTCCGCCCTTGCACCGCCCTTCCCTCTCCGGCATACTCGCGGGGTGATTCTGGATCTCGACAAGTTTATCGCAAAGGAGCGTTTCTTCTGGGACGAGCTCGCGGCCCTGCTGGCGCGGCAGGATGCCCAACCCAATCGCCGGCAGTCGCTCGAGGAGGCGCAGCGTTTCTATTACCTCTACCAGCGCACCTCGTCGGATCTGGTGAAGCTGAAGACCTTTGCCGGCGAGGCGGAGACGACCCGCTTCCTCGAACGTCTCGTGGCGCGCTCCTACAGCCGCCTCCACGAGGATGGAGGGGAAAAGGTCCCCTTCCGACCCTGGCAGTGGCTGACGCGGACTTTCCCGGCGACGTTCCGGCGGCACGGGATCGCCTTTGCCATCTCAATCGGGACCTTCTGCATCGGCGCGGGGTTCGGGGCGACGGCGCTGAAGCTGAACTACGATTCGAAAGCGGACTTTATCCCTCCGCAGTTCGGCCACCTCAACGAGAAACCTTCAAAGCGGGTCGAGCGGGAGGAGAAAAAGGACTTCGACGCCTTCCAGGGACGTCACGAGTTCTCGGCGCAGCTCATGACGCACAACACGAAGGTCACGATCATGACGATGGTGACGGGCTTTCTCTGGGGCGTCTTCACTCTCATCCTGCTCTTTTACAACGGCACTCTCATCGGCGTAGTGATCTATGACTACATCGCCGACGGGCAGGGTGTCTTTCTCTCGGCCTGGCTGCTGCCGCACGGCTCCTTCGAGCTGCCGGCGATCTTCATGGGCGGTCAGGCGGGTCTGGTGATCGCACGCACGATGTTCGGCTGGGGCACGAATCTGCGGCTGCGCCAGCGCTTTGCCCGGATCCGCGGGGACCTCCTCACCCTCATCGGGGGGGCTGGCCTGCTCCTGATCTGGGCGGGGATCGTGGAGTCTTTTCTCTCCCAATATCATGCCCCGCAGTTCTACCCCTGGAAGATCGGGTTCGGGGCGCTACAGTTGCTCGGGCTGATCCTCTATCTCTCCCTTTGCGGTCGTCGCCCCGCCCGGGAAAATACGCGCTCTCTCTGATGCTCGGGACGACCACCACGCTGAAAGTGCAGACGCCCGAGGGGGTGACTTTTGAGATCCCTCTCGCGAGCCCCTTCAGCCGCTGTCTCGCCTTCGCCATTGATATGGCGGTCGTCTTTGCCCTCACGATCCTGCTCAGTCAGGTAATCAACATCCTCTCGATCTCGACCTCGGGCATCCCGGTGCTGGGGCGGGTCTTCGGAGACTTCGGCACGGGAGCGGCGATCGTGCTGCAGTTCGTCGTAGCGACGGGATACGGCATGGTGACGGAGTGGCTCTGGTCGGGACGCACGGTCGGGAAACGCGTCATGAAGCTCCGTGTCATCGACGAACGGGGCCTGTCGCTCGGACTGAAGCAGGTCGTCATCCGGAATTTGTTCCGGCTCCTCGACATGATGCCCTCGACCTTTTACCTCATCGGTGGCATCTCCTGTATGGTCACTGCCAGATGCCAGCGTCTCGGCGACATCGCCGCAGGAACGCTCGTGATCCGCGAGGTCGAGATCACTCCGCCCGCACTCGGCGAGCTGATCGGGACGGACCGCAACTCTTTTGCCTCGGCCCCCCATCTCGAGGCGAGACTGCGTCAGCGCACCACGCCGGGGGAGGCACGCATCGTCCTCGATGCGGTGACGCGGCGGAATGAACTCGACCCCGAGTCGAGGCTCGAACTCTTCGCCCGGCTCGCCGAATACTTCCGCAGGATCGCCGAGTTCCCCGAGGAGATCACGATAGGCCTCTCGGACGAGCAGTATGTGCGAAACGTCGTCGAGACACTCTTCCGGCGGGCCTCAGTTTGAGAAAGTCTCGAGTATCAGCGGCTTAGATCCTCCTGCCGCAGCACTTTGAAGCCGGCCTTGGCGAGGACGGACTGGCCGAAGTGATTGTCCTCGACGCAGAGCGCGAGGGCGGCATGCCCCTCGGGCTGGGAGAGGAGCGGGTAGATGAAATGGATGTTCGTCTCCGCCTTGAGGAGGGTGCGGAGGCAATCCGGCATCTGCTCGGCTCCATTGCGGAGGGCCACGACGAGGATGTCGGACGAGTTGAAAGGGATCCCCTTTTCAATGAAGAGCGTCTCGACGGTATCCGGATCACTCACGATGAGTCGGACGACAGTGTTGTCGATCGAGTCCTGTACCGAAAGTCCAAGCACGACGACATGACTGGCGCGCAGGAGGTCGAGGATGGAGACAAATGCCCCCGGCCGGTTCGGCAGGAAGACGGCCATCTGCCGGACCGGGGTGCCTTTGATGGTGCTGGTGAGGGAAGCGCTATCGTCGTCGTCGTCCATGGTGTTTGGGGGAAATAAATCGTCTCGATTGGGGTATCTGTCAGGGGGATGATCGGGTCGTTTACTCGACCGTGACACTCTTGGCGAGGTTGCGCGGTTTATCGACATCGCAGCCGCGCGCGACCGCGAAGTGGTAGCTGAGGAGCTGCAGCGGGATCACGGCGAGGATGGGGCTGAGGCACTCGGTCACTTCCGGGATGTAAATGACATCGTCGGCGATGCGCTCGAGATCGGTGCTGCCCTCGGTCGTGATGGCGATGACGGGCCCTTTGCGGGCTTTTACCTCCTCTAGGGTGCTGACGTTTTTGTCGTAGACCGAATCCCGCGGCATGATGAAAACGCTGGGGACGGACTCGCTGACGAGGGCGATGACCCCGTGTTTCAATTCGGCGGCGGCATGACCGCTCGCGAAGATGTAGGAGATCTCCTTCATCTTGAGCGCGCCTTCGAGAGCGGTGGGGTAGTTGAACTGGCGCCCGAGGAAGAGCATGCCCTGCGCGTCGATGTGCTTCAACGCGATCTCGCGGATGTAGTCGCTCTGCTCGAGGATCTTCTCGACCTTGGCAGGGAGTTCGCGGATCTCGCGGAGGAGTCGCTGACCGTAATCGACGGAGAGGTGGCGCATGCGTCCGAGGAGGAGAGCAAGGAGCGCGAGCACGGTGACCTGCGAGGTGAAGGACTTGGTCGCGGCCACACCTATCTCGGGACCGGAGTGCAGGTAGCTGCCGCCGTCGGACTCGCGCGCGATCGTCGAAGCGACCGAGTTCACGATGCCGAGGACGCGGTGCCCCTTGCGCTGGCCCTCGCGCATCGCCGCGAGGGTGTCGATCGTCTCGCCGCTCTGGCTGATGACAAAAGCGAGGGTACTTTTATCGAGCGGCGAATTGCGGTAGCGGAACTCGCTCGCGATCTCGACCTCGGTGGGGATCCTCGCGAGGTGCTCGATCATGTATTCCCCCACCATCGCGGCATGGGAGGCGGTGCCGCAGCCACAGAGGACGATACGCTCGACATCGCGCAGCTCGCGCGGGGTGAGCCCGAGACCGCCGAGAATGGCCGAGGCCTGGTCATCGACGAGGCGTCCGCGGAAGGCATTTTGAATCGAGGTGGGCTGCTCGAAGATCTCTTTGAGCATGTAGTGGGGGTAGTCCCCCATCTCGGCCTCCCCGGCGGTGAACTCGACCTGGCTTACCTCATAGGACGATTCGTCGCCATCGAAGTTCTCCACCGTGAACTCGTCTTCGGTGAGGTAGACGAGATCACGGTCCTGCAAATAGATCGCGTTGGTCGTGTGGGAGACGATCGCGCTGACGTCCGAGGCGAGGAAATTTTCCCCTTTCCCGAGCCCGACGACGAGCGGACTGCCGAGACGGGCACCGACGAGAAAGCCGGGCACATCGGCGTGCATCACGGCGACGCCGTAGGTGCCGGTGACCTGCTTGAGCGACTCGCGCACGGCCTTGACGAGGCGTTTCTGCGGATCTGTCTCGGTGCTCGCGTCATAGGTGCGCCCCATGAGATGGGCGAGGACTTCAGTATCGGTCTGGGACTGAAAAGTGTGGCCTTCCTTAACGAGGCGTCCCTTGATGAGCTGGTAGTTCTCGATGACGCCGTTGTGGACGAGGGCGAGGTGTCCGCTCTGGTCGAGATGGGGGTGGGCATTGGCGTCACTGGGTTCACCATGGGTCGCCCAGCGGGTGTGGCTGATCCCGCAATTCCCGACTGCGGGATCCGCAGCGAGGAGAGTTTTGAGATTCACGAGACGGCCACTTTTTTTGCGGGTCTCAATGGCGGAAGCCCCGTTCATCACGGCGATGCCCGAAGAATCGTAGCCGCGGTATTCGAGACGTCGTAGGCCCTCCACTAATATCGGAGCAGCCGACGCTTTACCGACATAACCAATTATACCACACATAAATGTAAGAAATTCTGCAAATCAACGGAGGGTAAGGGCGAACCGGTTCCTAATCAAAAAATTTGTCGCGAAATCTATGCCCATTTGAGCCATTTCGTCTTAAGGTGAAATAACTCATGGCTAAAACTCTCTCTTCCAAATCCATGAACAATGTCCTCGCCATCATCATGGGTGGCGGGCAGGGTTCGCGCCTTTTCCCCCTCACTCACAAGCGCTCCAAGCCGGCCGTTCCGCTTGCCGGAAAATACCGTATCGTCGATATCCCGATCAGTAATTGCATCAACTCCGGCATCCGCCAGATGTATGTGCTGACCCAGTTCAACAGCGAGTCGCTCAACCGCCACGTCACGAGCGGTTACAAGTTCGATCACTTCGGGGAAAATTTCGTTCACGTCCTCGCCGCCCAGCAAACCCCGGGGGACAACAACTGGTACCAGGGCACGGCCGATGCGGTGCGCCAGAATCTGAGCTACTTCCTGGAGCGGCCCTATCAATATTTTCTCATCCTCAGCGGGGACCAGCTTTACCGCATGGACTTCCGGAAGATGTTGAGTGAACACCTCAAAACCGGCGCCGACGTCACGATCGCTACGACCCCGGTCCCGCGCGAGCCGGCCCGAGCCTTCGGCCTGATGGATACGGATGCCGACAGCCGCATCACCCGCTTCGTCGAAAAACCGGGTGACGATGACGACGCCCTCGACAAACTAATGATGCCTGCCGAGCTGCTCCAGTCGGTCGATCTGCCGCCCGATGAAGAGCGTTTCCAGGCCTCGATGGGTATTTACCTCTTCAACCGCACGGTTCTCGAAGATGCGCTGAAAGACGATTCGCAGGATTTCGGCAAACACATCATCCCCGGGATCATCAAGGAGAAGAACGTCTACAGCCACATCTTCACCGGCTACTGGGAAGACATCGGGACGATCGCCTCCTACTACGAGGCCAATCTCGAATGCACCAAGATCGTACCGAAGTTCAACTTCTTCGACTCGCACAACCCCATCTACACCCGGGCGCGGCTGCTCCCCGCGAGCAAGATCAACAACGCCACGATCGAAGAGGCCCTGCTCTCCGACGGCTGCATCATCACTGATGCGAAGATCAGCCGATCCATCATCGGGGTGCGATCCGTCATCGAGAAAGGCTGCGACATCTCCGATACGATCATCATCGGGTCGGACTACTACCACAAAATTGAAATGCTCGATGGCAACAAGGTTGAGGAGCGCGCGATCAAGATCGGGGAAAACACCCGTATCCATCGCGCGATCGTCGATAAGAACGCCTCGATCGGCTGCAATGTCGTGATCCACCCGGGCGACCGCATTAATGAGGACAACGAATTCTGCCACATCCGTGACGGCATCGTCGTGATCCCCAAAGGGACCGTGATCCCCGACGGCACCATCGTGTGATCGGGGCGGGGGCCGCCCGGGAGGAAGGTCAGGGCGCGACGACTCCGTCGCGGGCGACGGTGACGACCTCGTCGGTGGCGAGGTCTTTGATGACGACGCCGGTGGGGCGGATGTCGAGTACCTGATACTCGACGGCGCCCCTGTCAGGCTGCGTCGTGCGGAAGACATCGCCCGCCTTTACGACATAGCGGTACTGGCTGTCGGGCGCAGTGAGGATCGCGTAGGTGTCAGATGTCTGCCCGCTGATGTCTTTCACGAGGAGGTGGGTCGATCCCTTTTTGGTGTCCTCGATCTTCACGCGGGAGACATCGACCATGCGGCCTTTGCCCTCCTTCGAGCTGACAAAGCGGGTCGTCACTTCCTGGACGCGGTAGTCGGTCCCGGGGATGATCGCTCCCCGCTCGACAGCAACGGCGGCTTCGGTCGGCTGATCGAGCCGACGCATCGAGGCACTCGTGCCATCGACGTGATCGACGATGATGGGCAGTGACTCCTCGTGGTAGGCGGCGAGGACCATGGTCTGGATGGGGGCCTGCTCAGGCGAGCGGGAGTGGATCGTCGAGCCGTTCAGCGCGACGATGGGCTTGGACTTCGATTCTTCACGGAGCTGGCGGGCAGCCTGGACAGCGGGACGGGTTGCGGGGACGGCGGGACGGGTCGCCGGCACCGTCGAGGCAGTTGCCGCAGTAGCAGTAGCAATAGCAGTTTGAGCGGTCACAGCAATCTGGCCCGTCGAGCCTGACGGCGCAGCAGCAGCAATCTGACCTGTCTGACCTGTCTGACCTGTCGGGCTAGTCGCCCTAGTCGGGGTAGCCGTATCTGTCGCAACAGCCGTCGCAACAGCAGCTGCGGTCTCAGAGGCCTTTGCGGGAGCGCTCTTCGTCAGCGTTTCCTCCACCCCGGCGCCGCCGAGCGCTTCCTGCGCTTTCGCCATTTCGACGGCGACTTCGAGGCCTTCTTTTGAAGTGCCCCAGGCGTCGGGGTTGGTGATGAGCTTCGTCACTTCTTCAAAACCGGCGACCTGGGCGAGGTTCGCAGCGGTCTTGTTCTCGAGATCGACGGCAAAGGGATTTGCCTGATTCTGCAGGAGGACACGCACAGCATCGACCTTGCCGACACCGGCGGCGATCATGAGAGGCGTTTTGCTCTCGGGGCTGCGGGCATTGATGTTTGCCCCCTGACCGAGGAGGGTGTTGATGACCTTCGCGTCACCGCTGAAGCTCGAGACGAGGAGCGCGTCGTCGAGTTCCGCCGGGGTTGCATTTGCCGAGAGGAGAGAGACGACCCCGGCATGGCCGTTGTAGGCGGCGATCGAGAGCGCACCCCAGCCTTCGGTGTCTTTGATCGTGGAGTCGGCTCCGCGATTGAGGAGCATGCGGGCGACGTCCTCGTAGCCCTTCGAGGCGGCGGAGATCAGCGCATCGCGACCCACCGTATTGACCTGACGGGGATCCGCCCCGAGCCCGAGGATTTTCTCGACGGCAGAAAGATGACCGGCCGAGGCCGCTTTGATCAGCGCGGTATTGCCGGTGCGGTCCGCTCCGTCGATCTCGATCCCCGCTTCATTGAACAGGTCGATGCTCTCGACATCGCCTGCCGAAGCCGCGACGAGGAGATCCTTGAGCGTCATTTCGTATCCCTTCTTCTCCAGAGTGTTGCGGGCCTGCTTCTGCGGATCGCTGCAGCCGACGAATAGCAGTGACGTCGCCACGGTGAACGCAATAATTCCGAATAGCTTGGAAATCTTCATCTTGCTTTAAAATCGTAGAAATTCTGACCATTATCATTTTGAGGGCATTTCAGTCGGAAGACAATCATTTATTTTATAAAACTTAACTATTTTGACTCCTTAAGTAACAATTTTCTCGCATTTGGGCCGAATCTGCCCAACCTGCTCTGCTTTCCTTTCCTTTTTTCGAAAACCTTTTGAAAATCGACACTCTCATCGCGGGCCAGGGTCTGGCTGGCTCGGTGCTCGCCTGGCACCTGATCGGCAAAGGCCAACGGGTTCTCGTGGTGGATCGTGACGAGGTGAACACTTCTTCCAAGGTCGCCGCCGGTCTCGTCACGCCGTTGGCCGGTGCCCGCTTCAACTTGCCCGAGGGTCTCGAGACACGTCTCGACTACGCACGCTCCTTTTACTGGAAACATGAGGAGGCTGGCGGTGCGACCTTCTTTCACCATCGGCGCATCGCCCGGCTCTTCCAGTCCGAAGCCGAGCGAGCCGCGTGGAACGCCCGCCTCAGCAACGAGGGCGACCGCTACGCGCGCTTTCACGAAGCACTCCGGATCGACGGGGAGCGATTTCATGCGCCCCACGGAGGGTTCGAAATGAAGGAGGGCGGCTGGCTCGACGTCCCGGCGTTCCTCGAATACACCCGCCAGGCCCTCCTCGAGCGGGCCGCTTACGCGATCGGTCAGGTGAAATCGTCCGACATCGAGCTGGAGGACCATGCCATCCGCTGGAAGAACGTCACCGCCGGGAGGGTTGTCTTCTGCGAAGGGTGGCGGGGAAATCAGAATCGTTTCTTTGACTGGATCCCGATGAACGCGGCCCTCGGGGACATTCTCGATCTCGAGATCCCCCAACTGGAGGATGAGACACGCATCGTCAGCCGCGGAGGCTGGCTCATCCCGCTGGGAGGGGGACGCTTCCGCGCCGGTTCAAACTACCGGCATCAGTTCACCAGCGAGGCACCGGACGAAGCGGGCCGGACAGAGGTGTTGAACAAGCTCGGGAAGATCACCCCGGTGACGCCGCTCGTGGTCGCGCACCGCAGCGCGGTGCGTCCCATCATCCGGCGCAGCCAGGTTTTCATGGGGGTGCATCCGGCCCATCGCCGGGTCGCTTTTTTCAATGGGCTCGGATCGAAGGGTGTCCTCAACGGCCCGTGGTATGCTGCGCAATTGGCCAACCATCTCCTCGACGGCGCTCCCCTGCCCGCCGATGCAGACCTCGCGAACAACCACTTTTGACCCGAGTCCTGATGGCCTTCCCCCGAGCGACCGAGATTGCCCAACTCCTCGTGAAAGCACGTGTCCAGCCGGGCGATCACGTCGTCGATGCGACGGTCGGGAATGGACACGACACCCTCTTCCTCGCGGCCTGCGTCGGCCCTGCGGGACGGGTCGACGGCTTCGACATCCAGGGAGAAGCGATCATGAGCGCGAGAGCGCGACTCGGAGAGAACACAGCGGTCGCGCTGCATCTCCGCGGACACGAGGAGATGGCGGTGGTCGTGCCCCCCGGGGTCAAAGTCGTGATGTTCAATCTGGGCTATTTCCCCTCGGGTGACAGGACCGTCATCACCCGTCCCGAAACCACCCTGCCCGCTCTCGAAGCGGCCCTGAACCTGCTCGCCCCGGACGGACTCCTCACGGTTGTGGTGTATCCCGGCCATCCCGGAGGTGCCGAAGAAGCGGAGCGGATCGAGTCGTGGTTGGGCCGGCTGTCTCCGGAGCGCTACCGGGTAATCCACTATGGCGCAAGTGGTCGGCCCGGTGCAGCCACCCCACCGTATCTCCTCGCCGTGGAGCGAGGGAAGACAGAGGCAGCGGTGGATTGACTGATTCGACCTTGAGAGAAATCGGATTACTCGTTCTCTTCGGAAGCAGTAGCCTCCGTGGGGCCGACTACCCCGAGCTTTTCGAGCTGGTGCCGCAGGATGTCCTCTTCGTCGATGAGATTCCCGGTAAGTGGATCAATGAGATTGATATACACTTCGCCATTGGTTCCATACTGGGAGAAGCCCTCGTAAAGGATCTCCGTGAGCACCGGACCACTGTAGTCGCCCTCCTGATCGTCGATCCAGTCAGAGAGGATGGGACCGTCGAGAACTCCGGGAAACTCCGGAAGAGGCTCCACAGGCGGGAGCGGAGGCTCGGGCGGCAGCGGAGGCTGGGGAAGATCGCCCTGGACGACGGTGTCGAAGTAGAAGGCGAAGGCACCCGCAGTGGCGGGAGCAGGCCCTGAACCGAAGCTGCTGTCATGTTCGTTCAGATGGAGGACCCCGCTGTCGGTGACCGCGAAGTTCGCGAACTCGTCCGCCCCTTTCGTCGGCCACGGATCGCTCAGACCTCCGGCATAGGCCATGCCGTTCATCATTGCCCCGGCCGCGATTTGGTTGTTGGCGCGCTGCGGGAGGTAGAATCGGATCTCGTCGCCCGAGAATTCACTGTTCGCGTCGGCGACGAGGTTGCCTCCGGAGGGATTCGCCGGATCATCGACACTCACCCCGACCATCACCGTCCCTGTCGAGAGCGCGCCCGATCCGGCATTGGTGTGCCCGAGGAGGGCCTCTACCATCGTGATGCCGCCTGCGGCAGCTACTTCAAGATCACCGAGTCGAGTGCCCGTTCCGCCGATGCCGGTGAATAAGCCCCGCATGTCATCGCCATGCCCTATCTTGGCGTAGGCCCCGGTGGCAGTGGCGAATGGGGCCAGCAGGGCGATGTCGCCTCCCGCCGCGACGGAAATGTCACCGGCGAGCACGCCGGCCACCCCCGCCCCGCCGTGGCCGATCTGGGCGAAAGTGGTGAGATTGTCGCCGCCGATCACGTCGATATCGATCCCCGCAATGACCACGATCTCACCACTGAACCCGGCCGTGACCGCACCGGCTCCGCCATGCCCGATCAGGGCCGAAGACTGGAGGCCTGTCCCGCCGACGAGGACGAGGTTGCCGGCGGCATTGAGGGTGATGGCCTGGTCCCAGACGTTGCCATTGTAGTCCGCACCGCCGTGGCCGATCTGGACGCTGGAATGACTCCCACTGCCGGCGGTCGCATTGATGTCACCGATCAGGGTTGTCAGGTCGATAGAGCCGGCGAGAGTCCCGACGCCCCCGCGACCTCCGTGTCCGATGCGGGCACTCGAGCGGAATCCGCTGCCGCCGGAGAGCGTGGCTTCATCCACCTCGAGAGTGATGTCCCCACTCTTGACTCCGTAGGCACCGTCACCGCCGTGACCGACCTGAGCGTAGGCGGTGAGGCCGGATCCGCCAACCAGACCAAGCGATCCCAACTGACCCGTTTGCCCGATGTTACCACTGAGCGCCGCATTGTAGCTCGTCCCCCCGTGGCCGACTTGCGCATAGGAGCCGCTGCCGGCCGCTGCCGCCACGGTCAGATCACCACCGTTGAAGAGCAGCGAGATGTCCGCATCGACCGCCGCGTTGAAGGCACCGGATCCGCCGTGACCGATCTGGGCGAATCCGCCGTCCTGGTTGCTGGACTGGAGATCGATGCCACCCGCTCCACTGCCTACGGATATCATTCCGCTGATCGCCGCGGCTGTGGTGCCGCGATAACCAAGCTGAGAGTAGAGGCCCGCACCTGCGGTGCCCGAGATCAGGCGCACCGTGTCGCCGAAGACGTTCGTCGCCCCATTGGCGGAACCGACCGAAATGGCCTCACTTTGGCTGCCGTTTCCGATCGATACGACCGCGCCGTTGTTCGCATGTGCCGCAGGATCAGCAAGGATGGAGGCGGCCTCGATGGAAAGCCCGGCGATCGGGGTCGGGTTCATGACATTGATGGACTCGAACAATCCGGTCGTGCCGTCCCATCCCGCTACGACGTTGATATCACCCGAACCGGCGTTCTGAATACCGGAGAGGAAGGTCATACCGCCGCTCGCGACAAGATCGAGATGGTTTCCGCTGCTGTAGGCGGACGATGCCCCGTTGACGAGGAGATCCCCATTGGTCACCGCGATTTCGACCGAACCACTTCCGATCATGTTCGTGATCATCCCGGTAGTCTCGGTTGCATTCGCGCTGGTATCGAGTTGTCCGGTGACAAGAGCCAATCTTGAACTTCCCGTGACGGCAGCCGAACCGAGGTGGCTGAGGAAGGCCACCGAACTGTTGTCCGTGAGACTGGTGAGGCCCTGGGTGCGGACGAGGACGTTGCCCGAGCGGACTCCGGCGGTGAAGCCGCCGGCTTCAATAATTCCTCCGTGGCCCAACAGCGAGTAACCGCCGCCACTGGTTCCGCCACTGAGGAGAAGATCCGCAGCACTCACGACATGGAGGTCGCCTGTCGCAGATCCGCTGAAGTTGAGCCCGCCATGTCCGATCTGAGCATAAGCTCGTGACCCACTCCCGGTGACCGTCACACTGCCGGTGGTCGAGACTACACTAACGGATCCATCGATATTGGAAGCGACTGTATTGCCACTACTGGTCATGCCTCCGCCGGCACCGATTTGAGCAAACGCCCCGCCTCCGGTTCCCGCAAGAACAGACACCTCGGAACCGGTCACGGCGACACCGGCATTCGTGCGATCACCGTCCCTGCCGCTTCCGCCATTGCCGATCAGTGCCCAGGCATTGTTGCCTGCGCCACCTTTCACCTCGACGGCTCCGGTCGCCGTAACCACGGTTGAGACCGGAAGGACACCATTGATCGCTCCGGACCCGCCAAGTCCACCCGCACCAATCTGTGCGTAGGCATTTCCACCGCCACCGGTGGCATCGACCGAAACTCCACCATTCGTGGCGACGACCCGAGTTGAAGTGGTCGACGAGGTAACCAGATTCACCCCGCCTCCGGTTCCGATGCGGGCAAAGGCAGTGCCACCCGAGCCGACCTTGACGTTGACACTGTCCCCGTAAACGATCGTCGATCCCGTCAGTGAGCCCGTCGTCGCGCCACCAAGACCAATCTGAGCATACGCCTCGCTGCCTGTGCCACCTTGAATATTGATGACTCCGCCACCGATCGAAGTATTCGTCAGCGGATTGAAGTTCACTAAGACATCACCCGTGTGGGCCCCGTTGCTGTTACTTCCCCCGCTGCCGATCTGGGCAAAGGCGCGGGTGCTTGATCCACCCAGAATATCGACGCCATTCAATGCAAACACGGTGATGAGATCTCCGGTCGTTCCATGAGCCCCGGTATGACTCCTGCCACCAAGCCCAATGAGGGCAAACGCGTCGGCGTTGCTGCCGCCCTCAACCGTCGCCTTGTCCGTGCTGAAGACAGCGATCAAGCCCGAGGTGTTCCCGGTAGCGCCCAGGCTGCCATGCCCAACCTGAGCGTAGGCACCACCGCTTCCGGATCCACCGGTCAACGATACCGCACCGCCCCCTGAAGGAAGGAAGGTCGTTGGATTGACATTCAGATAGATGTCACCGCTGAGATTGCCCGTCACCGTCCCGGCTCCGCCGTGCCCAATCTGGGAATGCGCACGAACCCCTGAACCTCCCAACAGAGTAATTCCGGTGACTCCGGAGGCCACGATATCGCCGGAATGACTACCACCGGTAAGAGGCCCACCATGTCCGAATCGAACCTGGCCATCGTCAGCGCCGCCGGCAGTCAGGGTGAGTGAACCGCTTTGAGCGATCACCGCAATATTTCCCTCATTCCCGTTTCCGGTAGCGCTGGTGGAATCAGAACCTCCGTGCCCGATCATCACGCCGGTACGAATTCCGGTGGCACCGGCAATGGCTGAGATGGAACCGGCTGCGGTCACCTCAATGCCTCCACTGTGATCCCCTCTCGCCTGACGCCCGCCATGGCCGATCTGGACGTATCCGCTCTGGGCTTCGCCGCCCTGGAGAGTGATATCGCCACCGCTGGTCACCGTGACGGTTCCGGTTCTGTCGCCGGTAAGTCCAATGAGACTTGCATGTCCAATCTGAGCATAACGTTCGCCCCCGCTGATTCCCTGTCCTCCGGTCACAGAGAGGTCGCCGGTTGCCTGGACCAGAATATTTCCGGTCACCGCTCCGATCGTTCCCGCGACATTGCGACCACCGTGGCCAATCTGGGCGTAGCTGTCGGTTCCGGCGGTTCCCGCAGTCACACTAACAACTCCACCCGAAATCACGTTAACCGCTCCGGTGAGATTGCCGTTGCTCTGATACCCGCCATGGCCAATCTGCGCCGAAGCCTGATTATTGGATCCACCGCTGACCGAAACATTTCCACCGGCCATCAGATCAATCTTACCGCTCTTCGTTCCGGAGCCTGCCAATCCCGGGCCAACGCCACCGTGACCGATCATGGCACTCGATCCGGAACTTCCCGATCCACCGGTCAGAGTGATTTCACCGGCCGAGGTGATACTGAGATCACCGGCCCAGTTTCCTGCGCCGCGTTCGCCGCCATTCCCGATCTGAGCAAAGGAGTCAGCACCGCTGGAGGCACTAAGGCGGACATTGGCCGACTTCGCGATCGTTACATTTGCGGTCGCACTCGTGTCCCCGATTCCTACATTCGCGTTGACCCGGCTGCCGGCATGTCCGATCACCGCCGAGGCATTATCACCGGTTCCCGCAGTGACCGTCACATCTCCCGTCCCGGTCCCGGCATCGGAGTTAATGAGAATATCAGAGGTCACTACCGTTCCATTGAGCGAGTTGTAGCCGCCATGGCCGATTTGGGTGTAAGCGGAGGCTCCACCTGAAGTGAGTAAGATCGATGTGAGAGAATCGACAAAGATATTCGATACCGAAATCGCTCCGCTCGCCTCCGCCCCGCCATGACCGATCTGGGCGAACGCGTTGGTTGTGGTTCCACCCAGAAGACTGACGGAATCCGCTTTGACCGTGATCACACCGCTCTTCGTGCTGTTGCTTTCGGCACCACCCAATCCAATCATGGAATAACGCCAGGAGCCTGCGCCGCCCTTGAGCGAGAGTGCGCCGTCGATATCCGTGGTGACCGACCCCGTCAGCGTCGCGTCTGCATTCAATCCGCCAGCTCCGACCTGAGTATAGGCGGCAAGCGTGGAATCCATCGTGAGCCCTCCGCCAGTGGTCGTCACACTGGTGTTACTAGTGATGGTATTGGCTGCCCCGATGCTCGCGGCACCGCCTTGAAGTCCGGAGCCACCGGCGCCGATCTGGACGTAGTTACGTGTTCCTGACCCGGTCGCCCCCATCGAGACTCCACCGGCCGTCGTCGTGACGGTGACATTTCCAGTGATACTGCCGAGCGCAGGAGTGAAGCCGCCCAATCCGAGGGCGCCGCCGCCGGCTCCCACTTGAACATAGGCCCCATTCCCTGAATTGGCCGTCATCTGAAGTGAAGCCGCTCTCACGTCGGTCTTGGAATTGATCGAATTGGTTCCCGCAGCGCCATTGATCCCGGCACCACCGGCACCGATCTGACTGAAGGAGGAGGCTCCCGTGCCTGATGACATCACAATGGCGCCTGACATGTCCACATCGACGTCACCCGTAACCGAACCGAGGAAAAGATTTCCACCTCCGGTCGCACCGCCGCCCGCTCCAATTTGCGTGTAGGCACTCGCGTTGCTTCCACCGGTCATGGTCAGGGTCGTTCCCGTGACCGTTGTTTTGGCGTTGGTGATGACTCCATCGACTCCGGAACCGCCGGCACCGATGCGTGCGTAGCTGTTGGACTGAGGGCCTGCAGTCAGACTCACGGCGCCGGCCGAGGCCACCGTCGTGGTGCCCGACATATTCCCGTCAGCAATGAGACCACCGTTACCGATCTGGGCAAATGACTGCGCGTTCCCGGGTGCGGCACTCACTGTGACGCCACCCGATGTGGTCGTCACAAGAACATTCCCGCTGAGTGCGCCGCTTGAGAAACTGCTATCTATGCCTCCACCCAGCCCGATGAGCACATTCGATCCGGTGCCGGTTCCCGTTGTCATTTCGAGGCTCGATCCGCTGACCGTAGTGTTGCCCGACTTGATGGAATTGCTGCCCGTGCCGCCATTCCCGATTTGGGAGTAGCGGTTCTGCCCGGCACCGCCGGTCATCGTTATCGCACCGTCGGCCGTCACCGCGACGTTGCCCGTCTGGGAAATCATGTCCGCCTGGAGACCACCGGCACCGATCTGGGCATAAGCAGCATTCGCTGAATTCAGGGTCAAATCACCGCCGGTCGTGGCCACGGTGGTGGTGCTCACGATGGTGCCACCGGTGCCAACGCTGCTGCGGCCACCAGCACCGATTTGGACAAAATTGTCAGCCGATCCAGCGACAGCTCCCATCGCAATACCGCCGTTTGTGGCGGTGACGCTCACGTCCCCGGTGATGGAACCGTTTGCGGCATCCGTTCCTGTCTGGATCCTTCCGCCACCGTTTCCGATCATGGTGTTGGCTCCGGCCCCGCTGCCGGCATTCAGGGTGATGACAGTGCCGGAAACGGTGACATTGCCGCTCTTCGTTGCATCGCTTCCGGAACCGCCGTTGCCGATCTGAGCGTAAGCATCCGCCTGGGTTCCCCCAGTGATGGAAACGGCGCCATCGATCGTCGCCAGAACAGTGCCATTGATCGCAGTCGCATCGGCATTCAGACCACCCGCACCGATCTGAGTGTAAGCGGCGTTGGTGCCGTTCATAGTCAGCCCACCACCGGTGGTCGTTACCGTCGTAGTGCTGTTCAAGGCACTTGCTGCACCGACACTACCGGCCCCACCGGCTCCGATTTGAGCGTAATTTCTCACTCCGGTTCCACTGGCTCCCATGGAAACCCCGCCGGCCGTCGTTGTCACTTCGACATTCCCGGTGATCGCGGATTGTCTTCCGCTACCGCCGGCACCTACCTGAGTGTAGGCATCAGATCCTGCTCCGCTGGTCATCGAGAGCGAGGCACCGGTCAAGGTGACTTCTCCCGTATTGATGATTCCGCTTCCCCCGATGCCACCGGCACCGATCTGAGAATAAGCATTGTTCCCTCCACCGGCGAGAGAAACAGCCCCGGTTCCGGCGATCGTCACGGTGCTGGTGATCGCGCCGACCGCGTTGATTCCGCCGTTTCCGATCTGAGTGTAGGCCCCGTCACCCGATCCGGAGGTGAGCCCGACCGAGGTGACGTTTGTGAGCGAAACATTGCCGTGTCGGGTGTAGGTCCCGCCGTTTCCACCGCCGTTGCCGATCTGCGCGAACGATCCGGCGCCGCTTCCGCCACCAATCGTGACAGAACCGGGCTCGCAGAAAGAGACACTCACCGTTGCCGCACTGGTCACGTTGTTACTGAAGCTGCCCGAACCGGTTCCGTGCCCGATCTGGACGAAGGCGTTGTCAGCGGTCCCTCCCTGGAGATTGAGCCCGCCCTGCTTCGCTTGAACATCAATCTTACCGGTGATATCACCGCTGCCATCGGCGCGGAAGCCGATCTGCGTTGAAGCTCCGGCAACGGTATTGCTGGACAGAACGTTGATGGCATAGCCCCTGAGGAATGTGTTCCCCTCGCGGCTGCCCACAGCGAGAGCTTCGGTCTGGGAAGTGCTTCCGATGGTGAGGACGCCCATGTTTTGTCCAAAGCGGTCGCAGTCATTGAAGTCAATCGACCCGGGAATGATCTCCGGCTCACAGACGCCGTTGTTGAAGTTGACGGAAGAGAAATCCTGCACCCCGTCCCATCCGGCCACGAGCGCGACCGTTCCGTCACCCGCGTTCTGGAAGCTGCGGTTGAAGGTGAGGTTCCCCGTCGCCATGACGATGAAACTGAAACTGTGATTTGCGAACTGCGATGCGATCCCGGCCGGAGTCGTCGGCAGATCATAGGTCACATCCCCGGTATTCGTCAGCACGATATTCCCTGCCCCGAGATTGCCCGCGAGGATCGTGCTTTCATTTTCACGGGCCAGAGTATTCCCGCCTACGGCATTCCCGTTCTGGGCGCCGTTCACGACATACTGGTAACCGTTGCCGCCGAGGTAGTTTGTCCCGTTGAGTCCCCCGCTGTCATTGGTGCGGTGAAGCAGATGGGCACTGGTGTTCGCTGCGGTTCCCGCATTGAGATACGAGTCGCCGTCTACAAAGTATTGGATTCCGCCCTCGCGAGTCCCACCGGTGGTTCCGCTGCCGAAGAGACCATAAGTTCCGTGACCATCACCGTGTCCGATCATCCCGTAGCTTCCCGCTGCCCCGGCTCCCGAGCCACCGTTGACGACGAGATCGCCTCCGTTGTCGGCCACCACAAAGATGCGACCGGAGAGATTGCCCCCGGCATTCGTACCGCCGTGACCGATCTGGACATATTGATCGACCCCGGAACCACCCGTCATGGAGACTCCGCCATTGTTGACCAGTCCTGTGACGAGAGTGACTTCGCCACTGTGATTCCCGGCTGCTCCGTAGCCTCCGTGACCCACCTGAGCGTAGGCTCTCGTGCCGGTTCCCTGAGTTCCGTCATTAATAGTGAAAGACCCGTCCGCGTGAACACAGATGTCACCGAGATGGGTTCCGATCGCGCCGCTTCCGCCGTGACCCAGCTGGGTGTAGGCGTCGGCTCCTCCACCGGCGTTCATGAGGATGTTGCCGGCAATTCCCAGGTTGAGTTCACCGTTTGCGAGGCTGGACCCGTTGTTGCCGGTAGCGCCGACCCCGCCATGGCCGATCTGGGTAAAGGCATTCACACCGGCTCCCGAATTGAGAGTGAGATTGCCTGCTGTGGTATTCACCGTGATCGCTCCGTCACTTGTCCCGGTAGAAAGACTGCCACCGTGTCCAATCTGGGCGAACGAGTGATCCCCGCCCGCAGTGAGGTTGACGTTCCCACCCAGGGTAAGGTCGATGCTTCCTGATTGAGTTCCCCCCGCAGTGTATCCGCCGTGACCAACTTTGGCGGAGGCGCGGGTTTGGTTGCCGCCCGTAATGCTTAGAGCCGCATTCGGCGCATCGATGACGATGTTCCCGGTGACTGCGCCAGAAGCGAGATCACCTCCGTGACCGATCTGGCCGAAGTTACTCGCAGCGCCAAATGCGGCGCTTCCGCCGGCCACCGAGACTTGAGTGCCCAATGCGTTGATGGTGATGTCACCGGTTTTGGTTCCGCTCGCAGAGGCTCCGCCATGGCCCAATTGGGCAAAGCCCAGGCCGTTGGTGCCACCTGAACCGCCGTTGCCGGCCAGGACTGAAACATTGCCAGTAGTCGTCACCGCGATGTTTCCTGTAAGCGCGCCACCACCGGGGAAGACTCCTCCATGGCCGAGCTGGGCATATGCCGAGCGGTTCCCACCGCCTTGAACGCTCACGTTCGCGGATTGACCGACGACGATGTTGCCAGTGCGATTGCCGTCGGTCGCTGCGACCCCACCGTGACCGATCTGGGCATAGTCGTCGAACCCGGCACCTGCGGTGATGCTGAGCGCACCACCTCCGCCAATAGCTGCACCCATACCGCCGTTGGCGAGCGGGTCGTAGTTGATGAAAATATCTCCATTGTAGCTACCGGTGCCGCCAAAACCACCATGACCGATCTGTGCCGCAGCCGCTCCGGATGTCACCGTGAGTGCTTCGCCTATCACGAGAATCATTCCGTTGTGGCTGCCGTCATTCTGGCGACCACCGTGACCGATCTGCGCAAAACCGGAGTCTCCGGTTCCGCTGAGGACGCTGACGTTGCCCACCGTATCTCCATGATCGGCACGAACAGAGATCATCCCGGAGAGGTTTTTCAGGTTGGCGTTTCCACCTTTCCCGCCGTGACCGATCTGGGCGAAGCTGCCTCCCGCAGTTCCGCTCCGGACCAAGACACCACCGGTCTTCGCCTCGACCATCACGTCACCTGTCGCAGGATCTCCTGACACATCAGTGGTGAACCCAATCTGGGCGTATTCATCCGTGCTGTTCCCGCCCACGACATTGACAGCGTAACCGAAGAGATTGGTCGGCCCGGATTTACTTCCGACGGCCAAGTTGAAGTTTCCTCCATTATTAATCGCATCCATCGAGATCTCACCCGCCGCACTGGAAAACTCTCCCGAGCTGATGGCGAATCCATTGTCATTCCCCCACTGGAGACCGTCACCCTTGGCAGAGGTCAGATCAATGAATCCGGTCGGAAGGTTTCCATTCCAGAGGTGGTCAATCTGCGGGAAATTGAGATCGGTTCCGGATGCCCCACCGGTCCGGGACGGTGCATCAACGATCACTGTCCCGGCGAGGTTGGCACCGGCCACGAGATTGACCGCGCCGGAACCAGGCGCCTGAACTCGGCGGTTCACATCGATGTCACCGGCCGATAGGAAACTGACACTGTTGTTGAGCGCCAGAGGATCGGCATACGATGTCGTGGAGTCAATGATCGTGTTGATGACAATGTTGCCCCCGCTCATTGCGAAATTTCCGTCTTTTAGATTCGGAGTAATGATCCGATCACGAAACGAGTCGGTCACGGTGATCGTTCCACCACTCTGGAGGACTCCATTGTTCAGGTAGCTGAGTCCACTGCGACCGATCACCTCATAGCCCCCACCGAGATTGTCGGCAGGATTGTCGAGAACCTGGTCGGCAAACGGATTGTCGTTGCTCGCCGCCATGTCGAAGGTGTGACCGATCCAGGCGATGCGGTTGGAGGAACGATCGAGCGTGATATGATCGGCGATGACCTGGATGCCGCCCTGACGAGTCCCTCTCGAGTTTGTCGTGTTGTTGTCCTGATCATCACCGTGACCGATAAGGGCATATGACTCAAATCCGGGGCCTGCCTTGACGAGAAGATTGCCATTCACCGAGATCACATGAATATCACCACTCAAGTTCATGGCTACGTCCTGATTGTGACCGCCATGTCCGATCTGGGTGTAGGCCCGGGTATTCGGACCTGAGATCAGGTTGATGTCGCCATAGGAAGAGACCCCGATGTGTCCGGAAAAATTCCCGGTTGTGGTGTAGCCCCCGTGGCCAATCACGGCTGCGGTGTAGTCACCTCCATTGCCGCCGCGCAGATCCACTCCGCCGTTGATGGCCGCGAACTGAATCTCGTCAGATCCGCCGATACCGTCGAAATCGCCCAGGTCATCGAACCAGCCACCGGGAGCCATCTTCGTGTTCGAAAGGCTCGTGAAAAGGTTCCCGCTGCCGGCACTGACGAGAATATTTCCCGAGTGGTCGCCGTCGGAGTCCCACGCTCCACCATGTCCGATGAAGGTCGCGGTGCGGCTCAGACTCCCGCTGTAGAGTCCGACATCACCGGCGGCGCGGATGGTAATGTTGCCGGTGTTGGCACCACTGGTGCTCCGTCCGCCATGACCGATCATTGCAAAGGTATCGTCATCCTTACCGCCGCGAAGTTCAACCGAACCGGTCCGGGCAGTCACGGAGACATTGCCTTTGTTCCCGATGTCGATGTTCCCGTTCGGGTTGTCCGAGTCCCAGCCGCCGTGCCCGAGCATGGCGTAGGCCCCGTCCTGGTCGCCGTGCTCGAACTGCACCCAGAGGTTGGCGGTACCGCTGTCACCGGGATTCTCATTCGGTGCCGCTGCGGTGGTCGTTCCGGGGTTGACGTCCTCCAGGAAGGTCACGTTCGAGGTTCCCTGATCGGAATACACAACGTTGCCAACGTGAGTTCCGGCTGCGATCGTTCTCGCTCCCAGGCCGTCCTGGAAGTCAGCGGTCATGGCAGCATCCGCAGTGAGTGTGCCATCGCCATCGGGATCCGAAAGTGTTCCAATGATGGTGCCATCATCCAAACGGATCGTAATGACAAGACTGCCCGGGACCACTCGATTGTACATCAGGTTGAAGTTGGCTCCGTCGCCGAGGTTGGCAGCGCGGTCCTGGTTGATCGTCGCGTTGTTCGCGTCGGTGCGCGAACCGTGACCGTAGGAGACAAAGTGCCCGTCACCGAGTGCCGGGGTTCCGTCAAAGGAACTCCCGCCGATGAAGCTGAGATTCCGCTCCGCGAACACCTGAACGTTGGCCGCGTGATCCCCGCGGGCACCCCACCCGCCGTGTCCGAGTTGGACAAAGGCGGAGGCGTCTCCGCGCTCTGCGGTGAAGGTGATGTCGCGGCCCGCCATGACCGTGATGGTTTCCAGCGGATTTCCAGAGATCGAATCAGTGCGTCCGAAGTTGCCCTCGGTGCTCCGCCCGCCGTGCCCCAGCAATGCATAATTACCAATATCCGCCCACTCGTTGGAGGACGAACCACCGGAGGCGAAAAGAACGTCTCCATCCGCTTTGGAACCCAAAGTTAAGTCAGAAGCAATCCCCGCCTGAACCGTAATATTTCCATAATGGTTTCCATGGGACGAAGCGCCGCCATGACCCAGCTGGGCATAATGATTAGTTCCGAATCCGGATCCAGCACTGGGCTCAAAGGTGCGATTGATATCACCGGCGAGAAAGTTGATCGATCCGTCTTTTGCCACCACCCGGATATCCCCGTGGTGCCCGATTGGATTACCGAAGCCATCGACCAGGCCCGTGACGTTAGAGCTATCCTGCGACGTATCGGCATCGTATCCGCCGTGGCCCAGTTGAGTGTAGTTGCGACCGTCTTCGTTAGTGAAAAGACCAACGGAATAGGTCCCCGCGATGAAGCTGATATCCCCGTTGACCTCAACGTCAATATCTCCACTGAACCCGACGGCATTGACCCCGTTTCCGTAGCTGCGGGCTCCGAAGCCGCCGTGACCGAGTTGGCTGTAGTTCTCGTCCCAGTTACCCGACTTGAAGTAGAGCCCGTAGCCGGCCTGCGGACCACTCGCGAATTCACCGGCACGCAGCGTGATGTTGCCGCTGTGACTGCCGTCCGACTCGACCCCGCCGTGACCGATCTGGGCCCAGGAGTCATTGTTGTTCCCGGCATTGTCGCCGAGCCCGCCGACATCGTCGATCGATGCAATGAAGCGGATCCCACCTGTAGCGGTGATATCGATATTCCCCGTGTGACTGTCCCGCGAAACATATCCACCGTGTCCGATCTGGGCGTAGGTGGCAAAATCGCGTCCCGCCAGAAAGTCGATGTCACCGCCGGAATTGATCATGATGTCGCCGGTGCTGCCCTCGGAAAAAAGCGTGCCCGGGACCGCGCCGGTCACAGGGTCGCGCAGCGCTTCGCGGTAATGTCCGGTGCCCACCCAGGTGCTGTAGCCGCCGTGGCCGATCTGGGCGTAGCCCGCGTTCGCTCCATTCACCGAGTCCGCTCCGCGGAAGAGGATATTCCCGTCGGTGGTGATATCGATGGTGCCGGTGTATTTGCCGCCCGACTCGTAGCCGCCGTGGCCGATCTGGGCAAAGGCTCCGTTGTGGTTGCTGACCGTGTTCGGTGACAAGGCGGTGCCGTGCAGGGCGGTGAACTCGAGCCCACCCCCGCTTTCCACTGTGATATTCCCCTCGATGTCGGCAAAATTCCGGAATCCGCCATGGCCGAGCTGCACACTCGAGTCCGTACCATTGACTCCGAGAGTACTGTCTTCTTCATTGGCAGCGCGGAAGCGAATGTCGGCGCCGACTCCCGTGGTGCGCACGGTGATGTCGCCCTTGAAGGTGCCCAGCTGCGCCTGCACTCCCCATGGCCTGTCGGGATGACGCCACGCAACACCTTCCGTATCGGTGGTCGAGGGAGTCAGGGGATGCACCCCTAGATTGTCCGCGTTGCCCGTTCCGGTGAGCGGATTGATGTAGTTGCTGTAGGGAGCCAGCACGCCGTAGCGGTTCCCGTCGATATCCTCGATGTCGCGGAAGCTCGACTGCCGCCCGCCATGGCCGATCTGTGCGTAGTTCGCCGCCGTGGTGTTGCTGGCGGTCCTTCCCGTTCCCATCACGTCGATGCCACTCGAGGTCTGCACGACGATATCGCTGTCGGCGCGGTAGTCGGTGCCGTCCCCGCCGTGATTGCCGAAGCTCTGGGTGCCGCCATGCCCGATCTGGGCGTAGGCGCTGGTTCCTTCCCCGCCGCGGAGGAGGAGCGAGCCGGCGGTGCTCGTGACATTGATGGCACCGCTGTGGCCGTCCCCGAACTGGCTGCCCGGGTCGGGATTTGCATGGATATTAAAGCCGCCGTGACCGATCTGGGTAAAGGCGCGATCCCCGTTGGCATTGCCCCCGACGAAGGCAATGTCGCCGCCGGCGAGCACGGTGATGTCACCGGTGCGCGTGCCGGGGCGATAGACGATGTTTCTCCCGCTCAGCAGGTTGGCGCTCTGGCGGTAGGCGGGGTTGGTGCCGCCCCACTGGATCGCGGTGGTGCCGTGACTCTCGCGGCCCCCGTGACCGACCATAGCGTAGGATTCGCTGCGACCGCCTTTGAAGCGGATCTCGCCCGAGGCATCAAGATTGATCGCCCCGCTTTGCTCACCGCTGGAGAACGCTCCGCCGTGGCCGACCTGGGCGTAGGTGTAGGTCGAGGTGGAGGTATTACCGGTCTCCTCGACGCGATTGGCGTTGAAAAGAATGTCGCCAGAGGAGGCGGTAACAGTGAGATCTCCGCTGTGGTCCCCGCCGCTCTCGATGCCGCCGTGGCCGATCTGGGCGAAGGTTGCCGGTGCGGTGCCTCCCTGGAAACTGACGTTTCCCGAGTTCGCGGTGACGGTGACGTTGCCGCTGAAGCCGTCGTGGAGGGGATTCCCGAGGCCGAGGGCGGCGTTGATGGAGTTGTCGTTAGGGAAAGGAAACTGGCCGGTACCGTCGAAGACATACTGGGTGCCATCGTAATAAAAGGGGATGTTGAAGTCGTCGGCCTGCGTGGTATTGCCGGGCAGGGCCAGGTTGTTGCGGTACTGGCGGAAGGATTGGTAGCCGCCGTGGCCGATCTGGGCAAAATTGAGGTAGCCTGCATTGTTGTCGTGAGATCCATTGAGGCGGTCGCCACCCCGGAAGTTGATCCCGGCGCCGGCGGTGACGTCGATGTCGCCGGTCTTGTCCCCGTATACAAAGAGTCCGCCGTGGCCCATCATGGCCGAACTCTGGCGCCCCTCGGTGCGGTTGTAATGGTTCTCGTCCTGATTGCCGGCAGCATTCAGGACAAAGACGTGCGCGCCATAGGGAACCCGGGAACGATCACTTTGGGAATCCCCGGCCTGAAAGGTGACGGCACCCGCAGCACCGACGGTGATGTTCCCCTCGAGGTTGCCCGTGCTGGCCCGTCCGCCATGACCGATCTGGACAAAGTTGCGGCCTTCCGTCGAGTTGGCCCGATAGGTATCCCCGCCGCCGGTGAAGTTGATGTCGGCGCCGGAGATGACGTCGATATCGCCGTAGTGATTTCCATGCACCGAATAACCGCCGTGGCCGATCATCGCAAAATGACCATAGCCTCGTTCGCCGCCTCCGCTGAAGTCGATGTTGCCCGACGCCGTTTCGACGTAAATGTCGCCATTGTGCCCGCTCTCGGGCGTCGATGCCGCGAGAGGATTATTGGAGTTGTTGTCGATGCTACCGTTGGCATGTACGGTGACCCCGCCATGCCCGATGTGGGCGAAGGCAAAGAGAATGTCAGTGATGCCCGAGTTGGTCCGCGTCCCGGTAGACAGATTTGTCGCATATCTCGTCGGATCGGCCACGGTGGCATTGTGCGCGGCAGTCACTGCGGCGACCTCGGTGTTGCCGGTCCCGTAGTAGTTGAAGGCGATATGCTGATTGTCAACGAGACCGCCTCCCCCGCGGAAAGTGATGGTCCCGTCGGCTTTGGTCGTGATCGCGCCGGAGAGAGCGTGCCCGGCAGCCTGATTGCTGTCCATGCCCCCGTGACCGATCTGCACATAGGTGCGCTGGTCGTTCCCGGCGATAGCAGAGATGGAGCCGCCATTCCCGGTAAAGTTCCCCGAAGCGTCCACTCCCGCCCGCACATCGATGTCACCGGAGATGCCGCGATTCACGAAACCGGGATTGCCATCCTCGGCATGAGCGACGGCGAGCGAGTTGCTGGAATACCCGCCATGCCCGACCGTCGCATTGGCGTAGACGGCATCGTTGCGGATACCGGTGCGGTGGTCATAGTTGACGAAAACGTCCGGTTGCGCCGCTGTGTTCGTCACGATGGAGGTATTGAACTGTATTTCCCCCGTGGCGTAGCTGATCCGCCCCACCACATTGGCGGGATTGCCGTTCTCCACGATGTTGCCGGTGCCGTCGCCGTTGTCTTCGTCCACGAAGTCCGGTGTGGCATTCGCATCGAAAAGGGCCGGTGCCAAAATGGCGAGACGCAACTCGAGAGTACCGGGCTGGATATCGTCGCCGATCAGCTTCGTGATTGCACCGGCACCGGCGGAAGCCGCTTCATCAAGCAGCACGTAGCCGAGACCGCCACTGCCGTAGTAGCCATTAAATTCGCCAATGTCATTCGCATTGCCGCCATCGACCCCGTTGACTTCCTGAAACTCACCGATGCGGGTCACGACCCGCTTCAGAGCCACCCCGCCACGGATGTAAATGTCGCGCCCGGCGTAGAGCTCGATCGCCCCCTTGTGATTGCCGTCAAAATTGATGCCTCCATTTCCGATCATCGCCTGGGTGCGGTTGCCGTTGCCGGCCGCGACAAGGATATCTCCGGAGTTCCCAAGTGCACGGACCCGGATCGTCTCGTTCGATCTCCCGAGGTTGCCCTGGGCATTGCCACCCGCATGCCCGATCTGGGCCCAGTTCCACTTGTCGGCACTGTTGTCATTGCTCATCATGCCGCCGACGACATGGACGCTGCCGTTCTCGGCGATGACGTCGATGTTCCCGTGATGATCACCACTCGTGACATAGCCGCCGTGCCCGAGCTGGGTCCAGTGGAAACGCCCCTTGCCGTCGCCATGACCCGTGAGATAGCCGTTCGGATCAGCCGGTAGCGCGAGCGGATTGCCATCGCGGTCGAGACGTTCGCCGACCGGGATGTTGCTGCCGCCCATAAAGCTGATATCACCGTTGCTGGAGACGAGACTGATGTCGCCGAAGTGGCCCCAGTTCCCGTCACCGGCACCCTCGGTGCCGACAGGGAGGAGCGGGTTTGTTGCGGTCTGGCCGAAGAAGCTGGTATTGTCGTTGGTCGCGTCGGCGTCATACCCGCCGTGTCCGATCTGGGCAATGAGGCGACCGTCCTCCCGATATTCGGGGTTGTTGTTCGTGAGAGTTCCCGCGACGAGGGCGACATCACCGGTAACCGCGATATCGATGTCTCCATTCAGACCAAAATAGGTTCGGTCCGGACTGGTCGTGCCGGTGCGGGCATTCAGGCCTCCATGGCCGATCTGCGAATAGGCATCCTGGCGGTCCCCTGCTTTCATGAGGAGTCCGATCCCATCGGCATTCTCCGTGCCCCTGACAAAAATGTTGCCGAAGTGGTTGCCGTCGGCCTCGATCCCCCCGTGACCGAGCTGGGCATAGTTGTGGTAGTCGAATTGGCGCGCACCGCCGTGTCCGGCGAGGAAGCTCAGCCCGCCCACGGTCCCGAGCGGATTTCCCGCACCAATGTGGTCAATCGTGATGTTGCCGCCACTGGAGCCCTTGGTATCGTAACCGCCGTGGCCGAGTTGGGCGAAGCTACGGTGAGCAGCACCACCCTGGAAATTGATGTCGCCCCCCGCGTTGATCGTGATGTCACCCCTGTTGCTGAGCAGGTCGTTCGCTTTGGTGTTGGGTCCGTCAGCATCGTAGCCGCCATGGCCCAGCTGCACGAAAGCGCGCTCCTTGAGACCCTGCGCGGTTTGAAAAGAGGCCGTAGCCCCGGTCCCGGTCCACGTGCCCACGAGTGGATTGGTAGTATTGTTGAATCTCACGATGCCCCAGTCGTAGTTGATGTCCCCGACTTTGACTCCATCGAGATAGAGGCCATTCGCTTCAGCCGTCTGGCTGCTGCGGTCGTCAGAACTGATTCGGACCACATCGGTAATGACCCTGCCGTCACTCAGAACGATCTGGAGAGATCCGGGAACCACATTCGACAGAATCTCCGCCGTCTGGTAGGCGAGCGTCGCGGTCGCAGGCACTGCCGTATCCCGGAGGTTCGCCAGTTGCACCCACACATAGGTTCCGGCGTTCAGCGCGGCATCGAGAGGAGCACCCGTCACCACTTGATCGATTTTAGGGGCGGCGGGAGCAGCGGAGAAATCCAGTCCACCCCACGCATTGATCGTAATATCTCCGATGTTCACCCCTCTCGCCGCGTAGCCACCATGTCCCAGCATCGCATAGGCTTCGTAGCCGCCTCCAAAGCCGACCGTGGTGATCCCGGTCGTCACCCCATCGAGAGAGCGGTCCGTGGCACGGCGGACGGCCTGCGCCCCCAGAATGCTCGCGTCGAACTTTATCCCGCCCCCGAGGGCATTGACGACGATGTTACCCGTAAATCCGTTGATGTCATTCGCGCCCGCCGAGTGACCACCGTGACCCAGTTGGGCATAGTTACGTTCCATATCGCCCGCAACAAAAGTGATGCCGCCGGTGTCCGCGTCGCCGTCGGCATTGCCGCTGTCTCCCGTTCCCGAGGTGACGAAAATGTCCTGGCGATTCGGTATCACCGTGGTGCTGGCGTATCCTCCGTGGCCCAACTGAACAAAACGGTCCTCGGTCTGCCAGTAGCCGGGCTGATTGGTCTGCGGTGTCCCTGTCGCGCTCCCACCGTTGAACCACCAGTAGGCGTAATCCCCCGAGAGGCCGATGGCGTCCTTATCCCCGCTCGGAGGCGAGACAAAGCTGATGTCTCCGCGAGCGGCCACCGTGATCATGGCCGAGTTTTCGGCACCGAGAATACCCCCGTCGGAATCAAGCCCGCCGTGCCCCAGCAACGCATGGTCGCGTAGCATCCGTCCGGCCTGGAACCTGATATCTCCGGAAATCGCGCCCGCTCCCTGTCCCGCAAGGACGGTGATAGTGCCTCCCTTGTCCCCCCTGACGACATCGCCACCGTGTCCGACCTGGACAAAATTGTATCCGTAACCCCAGACCCGGTCCGCGCGGAAGTTGTCCCCGCCGGTCGCGATGACGCTGCCCTTGTCGGCTTCGACCCGGATGTTCCCGTTAAAGCCGGTGGAGGCGGCGAGAGTCGGAGCGACATAGGGATCAGGACCGAGCACGGGCGTGATCGCCGCGGCACCGAAATCGATGACGATGTCGGCAGTGTTGGTCGCGCTTTGATTGGTGCCTCCGTGACCGATCATGGCATGCTGCCAGCGACGGTTGCCGGCGCGGACGAGGACGCCGATGGGCGTATCGGCATTCTCGGAATCCACGTAGGTGCCGCCCGCCGTGACGGCAATGTTTCCGGTGGCGGAGCTGTCGGGGATGATCGTCGTGACACTCGTCCCGCCCGGCATCGTAAAGACTCCCCCGGCGGCGGAAAAATCAGAGTTTTGCCCCCCGTGACCGATCTGCACGTAGCTGCCCAGGTTGGAGTTGTCCGATGCGTTGCCCACCGGCGTCGGCGTGTCGGGGCCGATCGGCGTACCCGTGTTAATATTCCCATCGAGGATCGCCTGATTGTGCGCCTGGAGCCGAATCGCTCCGGAAGTAGCGGTCACTGTGACGTCTCCGCTGCGGGTCTGGTCCCAGACACTGCGCCGGTTGCCTTCGTATCCCGAGACATGACCGATCGCGGCATACGATCGCGATCCCCGCCCGCCGAGGATCTGGATACCGAGTCCGGCGAGGCCGTTGTTGTCAGCGGCGCTCGTCGGGGCGGAGGTAACACCGTGCGAAATCACCGAGATGTCACCGTGGTAACTCCCGTGGTTTTCCTCGCCCCCGTGTCCGATCAGGGCATAGGCACTGGTATTGACACTCAGGTTGAGCATATCGGTGGTCCCATCAAAGCCGCGCGAGGACATGAAGAGGACATCCCCATCTGCCTCGACCGAGATATCCCCGTCGATGCGCGCGGCGTCCCCGGCATAGTTGGTCCGCCAGGTGCTCGCGAAAAAGGAGCGACGTCCATCGATCGGATCGATCGTGATGCCGTCGCGGGTGGTCATGGAGTTCAAGAGGATGCTGACGCTCTGGCCGCCGAGGCTGGTCGCGGTCTGTCCTCTCTTCCACTCAGTCCCATCCTGCAAGACCCCCCCGTGGCCGATCTGCACGAAGCTGGCAGTCGTGCCGCCCCGTGCGTCAACCCGGCCGCTCATCGCCGCCGTGATATTGCCCGTCGTGCCCCAACCGGCCCCGCGGAATGCATTGAGGCCGAGCGTATCCACATCTCCTGTCCCGAATTCGGTCCCGCCGAGCAGAGCGATGTAGTCCTTGCTCTGCACGTTCCCGAGGGCCGAACCCCACCATTCGTTGATGACAACACCGTTGTGGCTGCGTGATAACTCATACTCGACCCCGTTGTCACTGAATCCCACCTGGGCCCAGCCATGACCGATCGAGGTGCTGCCGCGAAGGACCAGATCCGCCCCCGCAAAATTCGTGTCCCCCCAGCGACTCCCCACGGCCACACCGGTGCGAGAGTTGGTAGCCCCCACATAGATCGATCCACCGAGTAGCCCCGCCGCATCATTACCGGCAGCCCCGTCGTTCATCGTCGACAGCACGAGCGAGAAATCGAAGTCGCCGAGAGTCAGACCGGACGAACCGTCCCAACCCGCGACGACATTGACGCCGCCGGCACCTGCACTCTGCACCGCCGTATTGATCCGCACGTCTCCCATCGCCAACAGACTCAGCGTCCCGCCGGCTGTCCCGGCGCTATCCTGGTACCACTGCACCCGGTCCGCCTGGGCATTCGTGTTATTGTCAGTGCGTCCCACGGTGATATTACCCGCATCGGCGCCCACCCCGAAATTGGTGGAGATCACGACATTATTTCCCGCGTCCAACTGATCCGACAGCCACACGTTGCTGATCGTGCTGCCACCGATCGAAGACGCTCCGGTCGCGGATATGGTGATATTAGTGGGATCGAGAAGGAGGGTTCCGGAACTCCCCTCGCTCGCCGTCAGATCAATATCCCCGCTCACCGCGAGCGTTTCCCGGCCCGATATCTCGGCAAAGCCGCCCTTTGTCACACCGCGGGCTGACAAATCGCCATTGAAAATCGTGTCTCCATCGGACCACACGATCAGGTTGCCGCCCCTTCCGCTCCCGGTCGCATCGGCACGCAGGACCGCTCCGTCATCAATGATGACCCGGTCGGCATTCATCACTTCGGCATCTCTTCCCTGAAATCCTCCGCCGATCCTGGCGGTCCCCCCTCCTCCATCACCCGAAGCGTCCACGAGAGCGGTGCTTCCGATCTGAACCTCACGACCCTCAATGACGACGTCACCTCCGCGACCCGTTGCCGCCGAGACATCAATGGTGCCCCCGACCTCGGCACGTTCGCTGGCTGCAATGCGGACATTCCCGCCCCTAGCACGCATCATTCCATCCACCTTCGCATAGGCCGCTTCTATTTGGATACGACCACCGCTGCCCACTCCCGGAGAAGTCGCTTGAATCGACCCGCTGTTTCGGACTGATCCCCCCACTCCGCGGAGGTAGACCTTCCCGCCCGAAGTGACGGCTCCCGTTGCACGGATCGAGCCCTTGTTATTGATTGCGAGGGCAAACATGTTACCGTGAGCCTTCAGCTCAACTGCCGCCCCCTCGATCGTGCCGTCGTTGAGGATCCCGGTGCCACTTACGCCGGCGCCCTTCGAACGCACGAAGAGACGCTCCCCCTTGTTACCGTTGGCCGTCAGTAGCACTTCCTCCCCTGCCGCAAGTCCGACGGTGCCGCTACTCGCAGTGATCGATCCGCTGTTTCTCACGGTCCGGCCGATCAGAAAGACGTCGCCGCCGATGCCGTTGATCCGACCCATATTGGTCACATTCTCTCCGGCTCCTTTAAAGGTCATGTCGCCCCCGGCGAGGAATTCCCCGTTCTCGAGATCGAGAGTCGAGAGCACCAGCCCGTGAACGTCGATGGTGCCCCCCGCACCCACCAGGATCCCGTTCGGGTTGATCACAAAGACATTCCCGTTCGCCTTGAGCGCCCCGTGGATTGCGCTCGGGTCCCCCCCGGTGACCCTGTTGAGCACGGCGGCATTTCGATTCGGCTGGCGGAACTGGGTCAGCTCCCCGACATCGATTGAGAAGCTTTCCCAGTCAATGATGGCACTGTTACTGCTCTGTCTAATTTGGAGATTGTTTCCTCCACCTCCACGAATATTTACATCACCGTGGACGATTGTGCCTCCGCGAGGATTTGCCTGAATTGGATTTCCTGTGAAAAAAAGCGCCGGAATCAGAGCAGATAAAATTAGAGCCTTGAACCCGGGGCGACGGAGGAAATAGACCACGCCGGCTTCGGCGGATTGGTGATAGGTCATAAACTATTGGAGTGAGGGGGTTTAACAGGGCACGGACGTTGACCTCCGATCGACTACTGTTTTACCAGTAAAACAGGTGATTAATAAACAACAAAATGATGTAAAAATTCCACTACAAAGATATCGCAAAAGCGCTAGTGGGATCAGGGGGGGTTTCCATTGTAAATCACACGTTTAATCTACATGCACATTTCACTGAAACTACACTAAACCTACTCATTCCTCTGCTAAATACAGAATTCCCCCTGCATCGCATGCCCGCCAATATTGCCGACGCGCGCACTCTCACCGGGATCGTTGAGTCGGGGGGGCATACGCAACCAGACCCGAGTAATTTCGGGCGATGCAGCGGGAAGTGAGGTCCCCATGGCGCTGCCAAAGCAGCCGCTAAACCGCGAACTCAATCAAGTTTCCACGACACTTCAAAGGCAAAACCAGGCAACCTCGGCTGCCGGTGCCGCGAATTACACTTTCAGCGACTCTCACGAATTCCCGGAAACAGAAGAAAAATACATTTCTGAATGTTCTTTTTTTCCCACAAGCCCCGGGAACGATTTTTTTCCGAACGGTGGCTTGATCACTCCCCTGGCAAGCCCTGAAGCAGGGAGCAAAACTCAGCAACTCCAGACGTCCGGGAGACTGCCGCGATCGCTACGGCGGGTGCCTCCTGCGACAGACCCTCTCCCCTGCCAGGGAGACGGTCCCCAAAGACCAGGGCCGGCACTCCAGGGTCAATCAATTTCATTCGCGCTTTTCATCTGGAAGATACTCTCCCCGAAGAACCCGTATTGACCGTACCCCTCGTAGAAGAAGTTCGTCTCACCGGGACCGGTGAATTCCTCCTCGCGATCACGCTGCCAATCATCCGTGGTCCAGTCGTCCGGAAACAACAAGAGCAGGTTGGGCGCAGGATCGACAGGAGGTAGCGGTCCACCAGGTCCACCAGGTCCACCAGGTCCACCAGGTCCACCAGGTCCACCAGGTCCACCAGGTCCGCCCGGTCCACCCGGCACGAAAGGTGCCGGCCCCAGCAGAATGGTGTCATAGTAGAACGCGAAACCCGCCGCATTCGCCGGGGCAGCCCCCGTCCCGAAGGTGTTGCCGTGCTCCTTGGGTGTCGAGCTCGGGGTCCCGATGATGTTAATGGTGTATTCATCGATGCGCTGCATCGGCGAAGGATCTGTGGGAGCACCGCTCCACACCGCCCCGTTCAGCACGGCGCCCGCAGCGATCTGGTTGTTCCCGCGACGAGGCAGGTAGAAGCGCAACTCGTCTTCACCATGGAACTGGCTTGCCGCGTCGGCGATGAGACGGCCGGCAGTCTCATCGACGGGATTGTCCCGGCTCACCGCGATCTGGGTCGATCCTCCGATGGCGGTAGCCGCCGAGAGATTGTTGACGTGACCGACCATAGCTCCCGTGAGACTCACATCACTCCCGGCCGAGACCCTGATATCACCACTGCGGTTTCCTGTTCCACTAGAAGCGGCGAGAGCGCCGCGCAGGTCGTCTCCGTGGCCGATCTTGGCGTAGGAGAGGTTGCTGAGGTTCGGAGCGGTGATCTCGATGCTCCCGCCGGCGGCGACATTGAGGTCACCAGCCATATTTCCATCTGTAGAACTCCCGCCATGGCCGATCTGGGAGTATGCAAAAGACCCGGAACCACCGGCCATCGTGATATCGTTGGCAACATTGACGTTGATCGTTCCTCCCAATCCTGCAACCGTCGCACTTGGCCCGCCATGCCCGATCTGAGCGATAGCCTGCAGCCCGCCACCCCCCCGGGCGGTAAGATCTCCGGCCGAGATCACATTGATTACCCCTGTCAGGCTCGACGTGAGGCTCCCGATCGCACGATGACCGATCTGCGCATAGGCATTCGAAGCATTCGCACCGATCAGAGAGACGCCGCCCTCCTTCGCTACTACGAGGATCGAACCAGTGGGATTCACCCCCGCGAGAGGACCAAAGCCGACCTGGGCGAATCTACCGCCGACCGAATTCCCGATCAGCTCCACAGCATCTCCGAGAACCGTTGTAGTGCCACCAGCGGTGCCCACCGCCACACCCGATAGCTGCGAGCCGCCACCGATCGAGGCAACCGCAGCATTGTTCCCCCAGGCGGTCGGATCCGAGTAGATTGCCGAAATGTCGATCGCACGCATGGGGACATTGTCGAGGAAATCCAACGCAGGACTCAGCTCGTCCCAACCGGCCACCGCATTGATATTCCCACTCCCGGCATTCTGGATGCTGCGCAGGACAGTGAGATCGCCCGTCGCCAGCACGTTGAGCGTGCCAGCGGAGTTATAGCTCAGAGGGAGATCCATGACGAGATCACCAATGGCCCCGAAGGTGGCGCCCCCTCCTCCGTTGAGGTGGTCGCGTGCGCCCATGAGAGCGGTGAGAGCTTCATTGACGACATACGAGGTGGTTCCATCCGCCCCGTTCCCGATCAGGGAGAACTGGTGACCGGCAGTGAGACCGTTATTCGCCGCCTGGCTGCGGTGACCGATGCGTGCCAGAGACGTCGTCCCGACCGGCGTGATCTCCCAGTTGGCAGCCTCGACGTAGATGCTGCCCGAGCGCGTGCCCAGTGGCACGCTCGCGACAGCGTTTCGGAGCGAGCCGTGGCCGACGAGAGAGTATCCCTCGCTCCCTGCCCCGGCCAGCACTCGCAGGAGTCCGGTTTGGGAAATGACCGAGATGTCCCCGCCGAGAGTCATGTTCAAGGTTCCATCCTCCCAGCCACCGTGACCGATCTGGGTGAAGGACCGCGCTGCGGTGCCGCCTTGCAGAGTGATGTCACCGTTGGCCGCCACGCCGACGTTGCCGGTCATCGTGCTGGTATTCCCCACTGTGTTCCCGGAGGAGCGGCCGCCATGGCCAATCTGGACCCATGAGTCGGTGAAGGTGCCACCGGTAAGGGTGACCTTGCCAGCGCCGCCGGCGACCGTTGCGAACTGGATCCCGTCGGCAATGCCGTCGCGATTGAAATCACCGAGGTCATCAAACAGCCCAAGACCGAGTGAGGTATCGAGCCCCCCGCTACCGGCACTTATGCGGACATTGCCCGAGTGATCCCCGTCGGCATCCCAGCCGCCGTGACCGATCTGCACATAGGCCCGGTCCTGCTGGCCTCGGGCCTCGAAGCGGACGTCCCCGCCAGCGCGCATCACCACGTCTCCGCTCGCAGCACCTTTGGTTTCATACCCTCCGTGACCCACTTGAGCGTAATTGTTGAGAGAGAACCCGCCGCTAACACTGATGTCGCCTCTCGCTGCCACGCTAATGTTTCCGCTGCTACCGAGTGCGGTATCGTTGTTCGGGTCGTCGGCGTCGTAGCCGCCGTGACCGATCTGGGCATAGGCACGGTCCGTGCGAACGTGCTCCATGCTAACAATGACATTGGCCGCCCCTCCCTCTGCCCCGGGATTCACCCTGGTCGTGAAGGTCAAATTGCTGGCGGCATAGTTCACCGTGCCGACCTGTTCCCCGGCAACCAACTGCACTCCGCCTACCAGCTCCGTGAAATTGGATACGACCCTGAGCACTCCCGCCCCATCGTCCTCTACCGTTCCGATGCGGCTTCCCGCGTCGTTGTAGACCTCGATTCGCACTGAATCGGGAATGACACCGTTGACCGACCGGAAATTCAGCACGCCCGCCGCAACGCCGCCGGTAACCGCCTGCAACAAACCGGCACGGTCCGTGTTCTGGTTCAGTTCGCCCGCATTTGCCGTGCTGACATGGTAGTAGCGGGAATAGATCCCATTACCGAGGGTCTGCGTGCGGGAGAACTGCCCTGCGAGGACAGAGACATCGCCCCCTGCAAAGACCTGCACATTGCCCATGTGGTCTCCCCGACCATTGGTGCCCCCATTTCCGATCCGCGCATAGCTATCGACTCCGTTGCCCGCGTGGACCTCGACGTCACCGGCGGCCATCACCGAGGTGATGTCTCCGCTGCGCCCCTGTTGTCCAGTGGCGGACCTGCCGCCATGTCCAATCTGGGCGAACTGCTGGCTCTCGTCCTGATCCGCATAGAAGCGGCCGCCGAGCACACGAACGTTGCTGTCAACGCTGTTCCCCGTCTGCACCGCAGCATCGTTGAAGCCGGCGTGTACTGTAATATTTCCCGAATGATTGCCGACCGCATAGATTCCCCCGTGGCCGATCATGGCGTAGTGGTGACGCCCGCCGCCGTAGGAGTCATTGCGCGTGATGCCGTTGTTCTGGAGACCGTCGTAGATACCGGCAAAAGGAGCGCCGCTGGGGAGGATGCTGCGCAGGTGATCTCCCGCGAGCACGTTGACACTACCCTGCTGGCTGATGACGGTGATCGCACCATTGTGACCGATCCCGTTTCCGTAGCCGGGGCCACCGGTGACACCGATGTCGCCGTTGAGAGAAACGTCCGCATCGTAGCCTCCGTGGCCGATTTGAGCGTAGAGGCTGCCATCGTCCACGGTTTGCGCGGCAGTGGACCCGCCCCGGTTGAGAACGCCTGCCACGAGATTTACATCACCGATGGAGTCGATGTAGATGTTGCCTGAGTTTCCTTCCATCCCGGCAACCCCGTCACCCGTTCCGGAACGGGAGGCATTGCCGCCATGGCCGACTTGAGCATAGTTGTTGTCGCGAGACCCGGCCTGCAACTGCATCCCGATGCCACTATAGCCGGCCGCGATAGCACGGTTCGTGTGAATGGAGATGCTTCCGGTGTGGGTGCCCCGCGCGGTCTGTCCGCCATGCCCGATCTGGACATAGGCGTTGCCCGAATCGTAGTATTCGCCGTTTCCACCCGTGAAGATGACCCCGCCGCCGATGCGCTCGGTCGCAGACCCGATCGAGATATTTCCGCTGTTGCGACCTTCGGTAAGATACCCGCCATGGCCGAGTTGGGCGTAGCCCTGCGCGCCGACACCACCCTTGAAGAGCACGTCACCGCCGGCAAAAAGCGAAATATTGCCCGTATTCCCGGGGCCGCTCGCGCCGGACAGCCCACCATCCGGATTGTCGCTGTTGTAACCGCCATTGCCGAGTTGAGCGTAGCTGCCGGCAATCTCCAGTGACTCATACGACACCCTGACGATGTTCGCGAAGGCGGGAGACGCTGCATTGTTTGGATTCACGTCACGAGTGAAGGTGATGCGACCGTTTGTGCCGGTCCCTCCCGTGTACCAGATCGTTCCCACGACATCGCCGACACTGAGACCGAGAGTGCCAAGAACACCCGGATCTCCGGCAGTCACCACGATATTTCCATTCCCATCGTCTCTGAGAGTAGGCCCATTTGGAATGGTAATGACTACGGTTCCGGGGACGACATTGCTGCCTTCGAGATCGTAGATCGCATCACTCGTTTGTGAGCCAAACTCGGTCGCCCGGGTAAGGTCAAAGTTCTTCTCCTCATCGGAGACCAAGTGGCGGCCCTGCGCAGCAGAGAACTCAATAGTGCCTCCTGCACGGACAGATATATTCCCGCTGTGGTCGCCGCGCGATTCGCGGCCGCCATTGCCCAACTGCACCGGGCTGTCCTGGCTGTTGCCGGCGCGGAAGAGGATATCCCGGCCCGCCGTTACAGAGATGAGCTCACCGACTCGCCCTTGATTGCCCACGGCAGTGCGGCCCCCGTGGCCCAGTTGCGCGTAGTTGACCAACTCGTTGTCGTTGTCCTCACTCGAGCCACCGAGGAAGACGATGTCGGTCGCGGCGTTCACGGTGATGTTCCCGTAATGATCCCCGCGGGCCTCATAGCCACCGTGGCCGAGCTGTGCCGAGTGGAAGCGGCCTTCACCGGTTCCGACACTCCTCTGATCGGCCCGGTTGGCATCGCCGGCACCGAAGAAGATGCGACCTCCGGAGGAGATCACGCTGATGGCGCCATTGTGACCGATTCCGTTGCCGGTGACGTGACTTCCATCCTGCGTGACATCGACATCGTAGCCTCCGTGTCCGAGCTGGGCATAGAGTCTCGCGTTCTCGTCGCTATTGAAGAAATTGGCAGTCCCGCCGACGAAGGTGATATCGCCGAGCGCCGTGACGCTGATCGCTCCCGAGAGGCCCTGCTCGGCCCCCACTGCACCGTAGGTTCTGGAGGAGAATCCTCCATGCCCCAGTTGGGTGAAGTTATCCGTCCAGGCACCGGCCCGGAAGACGATACCCTGCCCCGCCTCGGCATGGCTTGCAGCAAACCTGCCGGCGGTCACCGTGATGTTGCCCGAGTGAGTGCCGTCCGAGTCATACCCGCCGTGGCCAAGCATGGCATGGGATCCTTCATTCCCACCGGGATTTGCACGGGCCAGGTCAGTGTCGAGGTAGTCGACCCCACCTGCGAAGAGGATGCCACCTGCGGCAATGACCTCGATCGAACCCGTGTGGCTGTCCCTCGAGGTCCAGCCTCCATGCCCCAACTGAGCATAGGTCTGCGCATCGCGCCCGGCGAGAAACTCAATATCGCCTCCGGAATTGACGAATATGTTGCCTGTGCTGCCCACTGATAGAACGGCTGCGGGCGCAACACCGGTGACGAGGTCACGAATCGCCTCACGATACTGGGCGGTCCCTTTCCATGTAGTGTACCCGCCATGCCCGAGCTGCACGTAGCCGAGGTTTGCACTATTGATAGAGTCAGCCCCCTGGAATCGAATGTCTCCCTGCGTAGTGACACTAATATTTCCCGTGTATTTGCCTCCGGATTCGAAGCCTCCGTGCCCGATCTGGGCGAAGCCGAGATTGTGGTTGGTATTGACATTCGGCGCCAGGCCGGTGCCCTGCAGGGCGGTGACCTCGAGTCCTCCCGCGCTATCCACCGTGATATTGCCCTCCACATCGCCGAAGACCCGGAAACCGCCGTGTCCCAACATGACGTAGGATTCTGTCCCGTTGATCCCGAGGGTACCCTCTGCCGCGTTTGGTGCGAGGAAGCGAATATCGGCCCCGGCTCCGGTCGTTCGCACTGTGATATCACCTTTGAAAGTGCCCAGAGTAGCGCGAGGACCAAGGCCCAAGCCCTCCAACCCGGTGGTATTGGTATTATTGAGGAACGGAGTCAAAGGATGCAATCCTCCATTATCGACATTCACCACTCCCGTGATGGGGTTGGTATAACCGGTGTATGGCTGGAGTCGCGCATAAAGCGCCGCATCGATGTCCTCGATGTCGCGGAAGCTGGACTGCCTGCCGCCGTGCCCGATTTGGGCCTGGTTGGCCGGCGACGCGTTGGTCGAAAAGCGACCGCGGGCCTTCACATCGACGCCTGTAGCCGCTTGCACAAGGATATTGCTGCTCATGCGATTATCGCTGCCGTCACCGCCGTGGTTGCCGAAACTCTGGGTGCCGCCGTGCCCGATCTGGGCGTGGGCGTTGGTTGCCTGACCGCTCTGTAGAAGAATCGCCCCGCCACTGCTCACCACATTGATAGCGCCGCTGTGCCCGTCACCGAACTGGCTGTTCGGATTGGGATTGGCGTGGATATTGAAGCCGCCGTGACCGATCTGGGTGAAGGCCCGGTCGCCGTCGAGGCTGCCGCCAATCATAGAGATGTCCCCGCCGGCGAGTACGCTGATGTCGCCCGTGCGCGTGCCGGGCCGATAGAGGGTATTGGCCGAATAGAGGAAGTTGCTTCCGCGACGGTAGGTGGTGGTTCCGCTCACCAGACCATTCGCGGTTCCGTGGCTTTCGCGCCCACCATGGCCGATCATCGCGTAGGCGTCGGCGCGCCCCCCTTTGAAGTCGATCCTGCCGGATGCGGAGACAGCGATCGCCCCGCTCTGCTCCCCGCTGGAGTAGGAGCCCCCGTGACCGATCTTGGCGAACATATTGCTCGCAGTCGAGGTCGAGCCGATCTCCTGAATCCGGTTGGCGCTGAAGCGGATGTCGCCGCCGAGAGCCCGGACCGAGATGTCGCCGTTGTGATCGCCTGCGGTCTCGACTCCGCCATTACCGATCATCGTGAAGGTGCCCATCCCGGTGCCGCTCGTAAAACGAATGTCCCCGTTCGTGGCGGTCACGTTGACGTTTCCGCTGAATCCGTCGTTGAGAGGGAGACCCAGTCCGACCGGAGCGTTGATGCTGTTGTCCACCGACCAGAAAAACTGCCCGGTGCCGCTCGGGCCGAAAGTGCCGTCGAAGATATACTGAGTCCCGTCCCACCAGAAGGGAAGGTTCCAGTCATCCGAGGCACTGGCGGTGGCGGGAAGACCCGGGACCGTGTTGTTGACCCGGTTGTGACGCCATGCCGCGTAACCACCGTGGCCGATCTGGGCAAAGTTCAGGTAGCCGGCGTTGTTGTCGAGAGAGCCTTCGGCGCGGTCTCCCCCGCGGAAGTTGATCCCGTTTCCGGCGGTGACTGTAATCGTACCGGTTTTGTCGCCGTAGACATTGTCTCCCCCATGTCCAATCTGGGCACGATTGAGACGGCCCTCGGTGCGGTTGTAGTGATTATCATCCTGATTGCCGAAGAAATTCAGAACGTTGACATGCGCCCCGTAGGGGATTGCGGCACGGTCACTTTTGACATCCCCACCCTGGAAGTTAATGGCACCGAGTGCATTTACACCAATGTCCCCGAGAAGATTCCCCGTGCTGGCACGACCGCCATGTCCGATCTGGACGAAGTTCCGGGCTTCCGCAGTGCTCGCCCGATAAGAGTCGCTTCCGCCGGTGAAATTGATATCGGCACCCGAGTTCACCTCGATGTTCCCGTAGTGATTCCCCAGCACGGAGTAGCCGCCGTGGCCGATCATGGCAAAGTGTCCGTAGCCGCGCACTCCACCCCCGGTGAAGTCGATGTCGCCGCTATTCGTCCTCACGAGGATGTTTCCGTTGTGCCCTGTCGTGGGCGTGGAAGTAGCCGCCAGCGGGTTGTTGATGTTGTTGTCCAGGGCATTGTTGGCATGGGCACTGACTCCGCCGTGACCGATATGAGCAAAGGCGTAGAGGATGTCGGTGATCCCTGAGAGGGATCGCGTCCCTGCGCCCAGTGGGGTTGCATAGTCAGGCAAAACCCGGTCGAGATCCGACGCCACCGTCACGGCCGTCACTTCGAGGCCGGTCGGCCCGTAGTAGTTGAAGCCAATATGCTGGTTGTCTTTCAAGCCGCCGCCGCCGCGGAAGTTGACCCTCCCGTCTGCCATGGTCGTGATATTTCCGGAGAAGGCGTGGTTTGCCGGGGTTCCGGAATCCATCCCGCCATGACCGATCTGCACGTAGGTGCGCTGGTCGTTGCCCGCGATGGCAGTGATCGAGCCGCCACTACCGGCGAAATTGCCGAGGGCATTCACCCCCGCACGCACGTCGATGTTACCCGAGATACCACGGTTCACAAATCCCGAGGCCGCCTCGGGATGGGTCTCCACCCGCGAGCCAGAGGCATAACCGCCGTGGCCGATCGTGGCGTTGGCGTAGATCGCATCGTTCCGTATCCCGGTGCGGTGCGAGTAGTTCACGAAGACTTCGGGCTGGGCCGAGTTGTTCGAAGGGACGATCGCCTGGGTGAACCTCACTTCGCCGCTGGTGTAATTGATCGTTCCCACCACATTCGACGGGTTTGCCGTCTCGACAATATTCCCGGCTCCGTCGTCCCTGAATTCAGGGGTCTTGGCAGCGTCGAAGAGCGCCGGTGCCGCAATCGCGAGACGGAACTGCACCGTCCCGGGCTGGATGTTCTCGCCGATGAGCTTGGTCAGGGCGCCCCCGCCGGCGGAAGCCGCCGCGTCGAGCATCACATAGCCCAATGCCCCGGCACCCGCGCCGACAAGAGTACCATACCCGGTGCCGTTCCCATAATAGGCATTGAACTCGCCGATGTCGTTGGCATTGCCCCCGTCCACGCCGGTCATTTCCTGGAACTCGCCGATGCGCCGCACCACCCGATCCAGAGCCATGCCGCCGCGCAGATGGATGTCGCCACCGGCATACGCCCGAATCGTCCCCGTGTGGCTGCCGTCGAAGTTGAGCCCGCCATTGCCGATGAGGGCCTGGTTGCGGTTCCCCTGGCCGGCGATCACGGCGATGTCACTTCCCGCCCGGACCCGGATCGTTTCACCGGTGCGCCCGAGGTGCCCGAACGCTTCCGCACCGCCGTGACCGATCTGGGAGAAATTGTATTTCGCATCCGATTCATCGTTGCTCATCATGCCGGCAACGACATTTACGCTCCCGGTCTCGGCAGTGACCGTGATGTTGCCATAATGGTCGCCGCTGGTGGCGTATCCGCCGTGACCGAGCTGTGCGGAGTGGAGGCGTCCTCTGCCATTCCCGTTGCCGGTGAGGAAGCCGTTCGGATCAGCCGGCAGCGGTATGGGGTTGCCGTCGAGATCGAGGCGACCCGCCACCGGGATATTGCTCCCGCCCATGAAACTGATGTTGCCGGTGCTGGAGACCAGCGTGATGTCGCCGAAATGCCCCCAGCTCCCGTCTCCGGCCCCGAGAGTGCCGAGGGGCAGCGCCGGGTTGCTGCGGGTCTGCCCGAAGAACGAGGTGTTATCATTCGTGGCATCGGCATCATAGCCGCCGTGACCGAGTTGGGCGAAGAGCCGCCCGTCGTCGCGGTAGCCGGGATTGGTCGTCGAAAGAGTCCCCGCCACAAAAGCCACGTCGCCGGTCACCTGAACGTCGATATTGCCATTGAGGCCAAAATACGTACGTGTCGGGGTGACAGTGCCCGTGCGGGCGTTCGTGCCGCCGTGTCCGAGTTGCACGTAGGCATCCTGACGGTCACCCGCTTTGAAGAACAAGCCCATCCCGTCGGCGTCTTTCGTCCCGCGGATGTAGATGCTTCCAAAATGGTTGCCATCCGCTTCATACCCTCCGTGGCCGAGCTGGGCGTAGTTCTGGTAATCGAATTGGCGGTAACCGCCGAAGCCTGCGAGAAAACGGATTCCTCCAACGCTATTGGCGGCATCCACACTGTCGATCGTGATATTCCCCGAGCTGTAGCCTTTGGTATCGTATCCGCCATTGCCCAACTGCGCGTAGCTTCGGTGGGCGGCACCACCCTGAAAGCGGATGTCTCCTCCTGCATTGAGAGTGATGTTCCCCGAGTTGCTGAGAAGGTCGTTCGCTTTGTTGTTCGGCCCGTCAGCATCGTAGCCGCCATGACCGAGCTGGACATAGGACCGCTCCTTGAGCCCCTGGGAAGTCTGGAAGGTAGCGACCGCTTCCGTCGTCAGACCGGAGACGACGGCACCGGCAACTCCGCCCACCTGGAAGCGGACAAGACCATTGTCGTAGTTGATTTGCCCTATCGTCGTCGTCCCGTTGAGGACGAGGTTGCTGGTGCGATCATCGGACGTAGCATTCGGCAGATCGGTGATGACCCCGCCATTCGAGAGCACGATGAGCACGGTTCCGGGGACGACGTTTGAATACTGTTGGGGCATCTGGTAGCGGAAGGTCGAAGCCACCGGCACGGCCGTGTCGACCAGGTTCCCCAGCGCGACCCAGACATTGGTGCCTGCACCCAGCGCCGCATTGATAGGCGCCCCGTTCACGGAACGAGCGGTCGTGCTGGAAGCCGGTGCTGCAGCGAAGGAGACTCCGCCCCATGTATTCACCGTGATATCACCAACGTTCGTGCCCCGGGCAGCATATCCACCGTGGCCTAATTGAGCATAAGCCTCAATCCCGCCGCCCTGTCCCCGCAACACCGCCACATTCCCCGCGACACCGTTCACCACCGGGAAATTCAGATTCACGCCGTTCAACGAGACATCGGTGACCCGGGTGCTGATTTGCGCTCCAGTGACGCTGCCGTCGAAGTTCACGCCACCCCCGTTCGCGGTGACAACGATGTCTCCGGTGTAGCCGGCGGCCGTGCTGGCGGTGGCACTGTGCCCCCCGTGGCCGAGTTGGGCGTAGCTGCGGTCGGTATCGCCTGCCACGAAATTGACTCCGCCGGTCGCTTTGTTGCCATCAGCATTGAGGAGGTCGCCGGTCCCCGAGATCACGGTGATGTCCTGCTTGTTCGCCATCAGCGTCGTGCTGAGGTAGCCGCCGTGCCCGAGTTGTACGAAGCGATCCGTCGTCACCCAGTTGTTGTTTCCCGTGTTCGGCACGCCACTCGCGCTCCCATTATTGAAAAACCAGTAGGCCCAGTCTGCAGAGAGATTGAGCGCATCGTGCGACCCACCGGTCGGAGAGGTAAAATCGATATTTCCGCGGGCTCTGACTTGTATCCCGGCGGTATTGGTCAGTCCGTCGATCGCGCCGTCGCTATCGTAACCACCATGCCCGATCATCGCAAAATCGCGCTGCATGCGTCCCGCCCGGAAGAGGATGTCTCCGGATGTCGCGCCGGTTCCCTGGCCAGCCAGAACCGAGATAGTTCCACCTTTGGGACCTCGCACGGTATCACCGCCGTGACCGATTTTTGCAAAATTGAACCCGTAGCCCCAGGCGCGATCCGGGCGGAAAGAATCTCCCCCTGCGGCGATGATGCTGCCTCTAACAGCCTCGACCGTAATGTTCCCGTTAAATCCCGTGGAGGGGCTCAACACGGGCGTGCCGAACGGCAGGCTTGCAGAGCCACCGAAGACCGGCGTCTGCGAGACCGTGTTGATCGCATTGTGATTCGTGCCACCGTGACCGATCATGGCAAGCTGGGTATTCCGGTTGCCCGCCCGCACGAGAACACCAATCGGAGTATCGGCGTTGGCGGGATCGACGTAGGTGCCGCCTGCGGTGACAGTGATGTTCCCCGACATGGAGGCATCGGGCACGATTGTTGACACCACCGTGCCACCGGGCATGGTGAAGAGACCGCCAGAGGCGTGAAGAACCCGACTGACCCCTCCATGACCAATCTGCACGAAACTCGTGAGGTTGGAGGCGTCGGAGGCATTGCCGGCCGGCGTTGGGGTGTTGGCATCGACAAGGGTGCCGGTATTGAGGTCACCTATCCGGATCGACTGGTTGTGCGCCTGAAGGCGGATCGCTCCGGCTACGGCATTGACGCTGATGTTTCCGCTGCGGGTTTGATCCCAGATGCTCCGGGAATTGCCTTCGTAGCCCGATCCGTGACCAACCACGGCAAAGTCTCGAGTTCCGCGCCCGCCCAGGATCTGTACGCCAAGCCCGGCGAGTCCGTTGTTGACGAGGGCCGTCGGGGTGGCCGTCACACCGAACGCCGTGACGGAAATATTTCCGTGAAAGCTGCCTTGGTTCTCCGCTCCACCGTGGCCGATCATCGTGTAAAGCCCGTCATCTGCGTTGGTCACCTGGTCGTCCGTGGCCCCGACGAAACCTCGGTTCGCCAGCATGAGAACATCTCCACCGGCAGTTACGGAAATGTCGCCATTGATGCGGGCCGCATTACCCGCATAGTTCGTCCGCCATGCACTGCCGAAGAAGGAAAAACGGCCGTTAGTCGGGTCGATGTTAATGCCATCACGGGTGGTCATCGAGTTCATTACGACTCCTGGGCTGACGGTGCTGCCGCCGAGGTCCGTCACCGTTTGGCCGCGCTTCCACTCCGATCCATCCCGCAAGGTTCCGCCATGCCCGATCTGGGTGTGGCTTGCCGTCGTACCGCCTCTTGCATCGACCCGACCGCTCATGCCTGCCGTGATAGCGCCGGTCGCGCCCCAGCCCGCGCCGCGGAAGGCCCTGGTTCCCAGAGCACCGGTATCCCCCGTCCCGAACTCTGTCCCGCCGAGGAGAGCGATGTAGTTTTTCCCCTGAACATTGCCCGCTGTGCTGCCCCACCACTCGTTCAGGACGACACCATTTTGACTCCGCGAGAGCTGATACTCCACCCCGCTGTCAGTAAAGCCGAGCTGCGCCCAGCCATGGCCGATCGTGGTGCTGCCCCGCAGGAACAGATCCCGCCCCGCGACATTCGTAGAGCCCCATCGACTGCCCACATTTACCCCGATGCGGGAGTCGGTTGCTCCAATAAAAACAGATCCTCCGTTCAAACCCGCGGCGTCATTGCCCGCATTTCCGTCATTCATCGTAGCCAAAACCGAAGCGATGTTGAAGGTGATCGGACCTCCCACCGCCCCTGATGCTGCGCCTGACCACCCGGTTGCACCGTTCCAACCTGCTACTACGTTCACTCCGCCGTATCCGGCACTCTGCACCGCAGTGTTGAAAAGGATGTTTCCCGTCGCCAGCAGACTCAGGGTCCCGCCGTTCGTGGTGGAATTGTTCTGATACCACTGGATGCGGTCGGCGGCGGCATTGACCGTCGAGTCCTTCCTCCCGATGGTAATATTTCCAGCGTCAGGCCCAACGCCGAAGTTGGTGGAAACTACCACGTTGTTCCCCAGATCCAATTGCTGAGAGAGCCAAACGTTGCTGATCGTGCTGCCCCCGAGGCCCGATGCACCGGTAGATGAGATCGTGATGTTCGTCGGATCGAGCAGCAGAGTTCCCGCTATTCCGCTTCTCGCGGTGAGGTTCACGACCCCACTTACTTCAAGATCGTTTTTACCCGAGATCTCGGCGAATCCACCCCGATCTATCCCTTGCGCCGATATGCCGCCCGCAAACCGGGTCTCTCCATCTGACCAGACGATGACATTACCGCCCGAGCCGCTCACGAGAGCATCAGACCGAAGGAGCGCACCGTCATTGATGATGACCCGTTCGGCGTTCGCGATGGTCGTGTCTTTCCCCTGGAACCCTCCCCCGATCAGGAGATTCCCACCGGCGGATTCTCCCGAAGCGTCGATCAGCGCAGTGCTGCCCAGTTCAATCTCAGGTGCTTCGACGATGACCTCGCCACCTCTGCCGGTCGAAGTGGAGACCTCGATAGTTCCGCCCAATTCGACCTTTTCCGTTCCGGTGATGCGGACATTTCCCCGCTCGGCCCGCATCAAACCATCAACTTTGGCATAGGCCGCCTCGATGAGAACCCGTCCGCCATTGCCCACCCCGGAGCCGGTGGCCCGGATCGAGCCGCTATTAGTGACCGAGCCACCCGCCCCAAGCAGATAGACTCTACCGCCCGAGGTCGTCGTGCCGGTCGCCCGGATCGAGCCCTTGTTGTTGATCGCGAGGGCAAACATATTCCCGTGCGCTTTCAATTCCACGGCCGCCCCTTCGATGGTCCCGTCGTTGAGGATCCCGGTGCCGCTCACCCCCGCGCCTTTTGCTCTCACGAAGAGGCGCTCGCCGGTGTTGCCCTGCGCCGTCAGGAGCACTTCTTCACCTGCCGCGAGGCCTACGGTGCCGCTGCTTGCGCTGACCGATCCGCTGTTCCTCACGGTCCGGCCGATCAGAAAGACATCACCGCCGATCCCGTTGATCCGACCCATGTTGGTCACATTCTCTCCCACTCCTTTAAAGGTCATGTCGCCACCGGCGAGAAATTCCCCGTTCTCGACATCGAGAGTCGAGAGCACCAGCCCGTGGACGTCGATGGTTCCCCCCGGTCCCACCAATATTCCGTTCGGATTGATCACAAAGACATTCCCGTTCCCCTTGAGCGCCCCGTGGATTGCGCTCGGGTCCCCTCCGGTAACCCTGTTGAGCACGGCGGCGTTACGATTTGGTTGGCGGAACTGAGTCAGCTCCCCGGCGTCGATCGAGAAGCTCTCCCAGTTGATGATCGCGCTGTTGCTGTTTTGCCGAATCTGCAGGTTCCCCCCGGCACCTGCTCCGATATTGACGTCCCCGTGCACCACACTGCCACCGCGCGGATTGGCGAAGACCGGATTACCGGTACACAACAAGCCCGGGGCGAGGCCGGTCAAAATGAGACGTCGCAGGAACGAATTGCGACGCAAATGAGTAACAATGCCGACAGAAGCAATGCGAGAGGGGTGCATAAGGGGGAGGGTTTAGAGATGATCCGCGTAGGATGTGACCAGTTGAAAAGGAAACCAGGCGTTTTGTCAAGATTTTGCTACAATTTTGTTCAAAATATCGTTACTATTTTCTATTGTCACTGCTACGCATGCTGTGACATTCCTCCGGAAAATTCTTTCGCCCCCCCTCACGTCGGGTGCCCGGGGGACGCGGTAAAACGCAGGAAAGAGGCCACGCAAATACCGCTGGCGCGCATTTTCCCGACCCTTTCGTCGCGAGACACGCCGGGGAACAGCCCCGGCGAGGCGAGGACCGGGTTTTCCGAAGGGCTGTCGGGACAGCATCCCGCCCGGGTAGAATCCCGACCGGAACACGGTGGGGGCGGCGGCGGGGCAGATCGGAGCAGATCGGGGATGCGAAATGCGGTCTAATCCCGCGACCCGGGAGTCAGTTTCAGGGTCAATTCCTCTTCCCCGCGCAGCACCGTTATCGTGGTTTCAGTACCGACCTTGAGGTCAGCCATCGCATCGGTGTAGTCGTAGATGTTGAGAATCTTCTTGTCGCCGAGACCGGTGATAGTGTCGCCGCCCTTAACCCCGGCGAGACCGGCGGGACCTTTCTCGGAGACACCGCTGAGCTTCACCCCTTTCACATCGCCCTGGCTGTAGTCGGGGATCGTGCCGAGGTAGACGCGGAAGCCCCGCGAGCCCTGGTTCTTCGGCGGATCGACCTTGAGGTACACGGGAGCTTCCGAGTCGATCGCGAGCCCTCGCGTGATCAGGCCAAAAAGTTTTGCGATTTTCGTAGCGCCTTCATAATTCACCTTGTCGGGGGTGTCGCGCGGAGTGTGATAGTCCTCGTGCGCGCCAGTAAAGGCGCTGAGGATGGGCACCTTCCTCAGGTAAAAACTCGTCGCATCAGTCGGCAGGTAGGTATCGGTCTGTATCGTGATGGGCAGCCCGATGGGCGCATTGCGACTCTCGATCGCCCCGCGCCAGTAATCGCTCGAGCCTATCCCCTGGAGCACGACCGTTTCTTTGAGCCGGCCGATCATGTCCATGTTCAGGTAGGAGGAAAGGAGCAGCCCGAGCGGCGCATTTTCATCCCCGAGGGTATCGCGGGCGAGGGTGCGGACAAAATGCGAGGAACCGAGGAGGCCGATTTCTTCCCCCGACCAGGCCGCAAAGACGACATCGCGCTTCATGTCCAGCTTCCCCTGTGCGCGCTGATCGGCGAGGTATTCCGCGATCTCGAGCAGTCCCGCCACACCCGAGGCGTTGTCGTCGGCTCCGTAGTGAACCTTTCCCTTTTCATCCTCTTTCGCGAGTGACCCGGGACCGGCGTCGTTGCCGAGGTGGTCGATGTGCGCCCCGATGACGACAGCCGGATTCGGGTGCGGACCCGCCTGCCCCGCCGAGAGCACCGCGATGACATTGCGTCCCTGCTTTTTCTCCTGATCGACATCGATCGTCGTGGTGAGTCGGGCCCCGGGGATCTCAAAGCCCTCGACCATCTCGCCCTTGTCGAGAGCGGTGTGGATCGTCGTGAGATCCTTGCCCGCACTCGCGATGAGCTTCGCCGCCATCTCCGTCGTCATGCTGATCGCGGGGATGCCCGAGTCGGCGAGCGAGGCGTCGAACTGCATCGGGATGAGATCCTCCCGCACCGTGGCTTTCGGCCCGGTCACGAAGATGATCCCGGCGGCGAACTTCCGTCGCGCGAGCGTCGCCTTGTGCCGCAGTCGCGAGTAGCGCTGCATCGCTTCGCGCTGCTCTTTCGGGATATCCTCGGGGATGTAGCGCAACACCATGACCCACTTGCCCTTCACATCGAGGTGGAAATAGTTCGTATAGGACTCGCCGCCTTTCCCATCCGGAACCTCGAGACCGTAACCGGCGAAGACAATCCCGGTATCCTCGAGCGATCCCGTCTTGGAAAAGGAAACGGGACGCCAGTCCTTCTCCACTTCCGGCGTGAGGGTCTCGTCCCCGAGCTTCAGCGACATTTTGTTGTCCGGCCCTACCGCCACCCCGGCGGTGAAGTCAAAAGGCTGGAAGTAGGTGCCCTTGTCTCCGCCCGGTTCCAGACCCCATTTTTTGAAATAGGCCGCGACATGCGCCGTCGCCGCTACTTCACCCGGCGTTCCGGTCAGGCGCCCCTGCAGTTCTTCCGAAGCGAGATACTCGAGGTGCTTGCGAAGGTCATCCTCCTCGATTGCCGGGGAGGTCTCAAAGGTCGCCGCCGCCGGGACTGCCGCCGGAGCTGCCGCCGGAGCAGGCGTCGGAGCAGGCGCCGTCGTCAGTTCCTTCGCCGGTGCGGGCGCGCCCTCCGCCGCCGGGCTGCCCTTCAACATCTCGAGAGCGGCCTCGTGATTCCAGCCCGCGAGGAAAATTTGCGACTGCCCGCCCGGGGTGCGGTTCGTCGTCCACGACATCGTTTTCCCGTCAGGAGAAAAGGTCGGGAGCCCGTCGAAGCCCGTCGTGTGCGTCACCCGGACCGGCTCTTTCCCGCCCTTCGCATCGACGAGATAGAGTTCGAAGTTTTCAAAGCCGTGTTTGTTCGTCGCGAAGATCAGATACTCGCCGCTCGGATGATAATACGGCGCCCACGACATCGCCCCGAGGCGGGTCACCTGGCGTTCGTCGCTGCCGTCGAGATTCATCGTGTAGATCTCGGCAGTGAGGCCCTTGCGGTCAAAACGCCGCCAGCAGATCTTTTTGCCATCGGCACTGAAAAAGGGACCGCCGTCGTATCCGTCGGTGTTCGTGAGACGCTTCACGTTCGATCCATCCGCGTCGGCGAGGTAGATCTCCATGGGGAATTTCTTGTCGAGCTTGAAGGCATTCTGATCGTCCTCACTCATCGAGCCGTCGTAGGCCTGCCGGTTCGAGGCGAAGACAAGTTTGGTTCCGTCAGGCGAGTAGGCGCCCTCGGCATCGTAGCCTTCGGTCTTGGTTAGGTTTTTATTTTCACCGGTCGCGGGATCATGCTCGTAGAGCTCGAACTCGCTGTCGTAGTCCCACGAGTACTTGCGCGCCTTGCCCGACTCGCGCTCGGCATACTCGGCCTTCTGCTGCTCGCCTGATGCCGCATTTTCGTGGGTCGAGGCGAACATGATGCGCTTGCCATCGGGATGGATCCACGCACAGGTCGTCTTGCCCTGGCCGGGAGAGACCCGCTCCGTATCGCCCGTCTCGAGATCGAGCAGATAGATTTGGTAAAAGGGATTGCCCTCCTCGCGCTCACTCTGGAAGACCATCTTTTTGCCATCAGCCGAGAAATAGCCCTCGCCCGCGCGCAGCCCCTCGAAGGTCAACTGGCGGATCCCCGAGAGCAAGGTGGCCTCGGCCTTCGCTGCCGCTGCCGGATCGGCTGCGGCTGCCGGATCGGTCTCCCTCGATTCCTTTGCATCCTGCGCCAGCACGATCACTCCGGCGAGGAGCAAACAGGGTAAGAACACTGACAGGACCCTCTTGGGTAAAGAAAAAGTGCGTGGGGAGACGGATTTACTCATTAAGGGCATGGGGGGAATTTGAACCGCGACGGGATTCCGGTCAAACGGCTAGCGACGCGTATGCACGGTAGACGCGATCCGGTTTCGGGCGTTCGAATTCTACGCGCCGCGCTCGCGATTCAGACGTGACTCTCCCGAGTTTCGCTACGCTTGCGGATTGCCCGTCTTCCCGTAGCGAAGGTCGTGAGACCTTCGGGGGACGAAACTCTCACGAGTTTCGCTACGCCTGCGAATTGCCCGTCTTCCCGTAGCGAAGGTCGTGAGACCTTCGGAGGACGAAACTCTCACGAGTTTCGCTACGCTTGCGGATTGCCCGTCTTCCCGCAGCGAAGGTCGTGAGACCTTCGGGGGACGAAACTCTCACGAGTTCCGCTACTTCTTTTTCTTCTTCACCGGTTTCACCGAGAGGGAGCCGCGACCTGCGTCGATTCCTCGGGTATCAAGATCCGAACTCGTTGAGAGCAGCAAATTCTGCCTGGCTTTCTTTTTGCCTTTGCTCTTGGCGGAAAGACGATAGAGCGCCAATTCCCCGGGGGCCAGTTCTCCGGTCTGATACCCGTTCGTGATCGCGGCGGCGGTGACGTTCCCGGGGCTGGGGCCGTTGAGGCGCGTGTAGGTGACAGTCCCGAGCGTCTTGCTTCCACGAGGGGCCCGGAAACGCTGCTCGTCCGTGACATCCCCGTCATTCTCCACCGAGAAGTAGAGACTGCCGGGCTTTTTACCCTTCAAGGTCAGGGCGACGGTCTGGCCCGCACCACTCGTGTTGAAAACATTGTTGCCGATGTGACTTCCGGGCAGCGCCCCGAGGCCGACACGGGTATCCGGTTGATAAAGATCGGTCGTGAAGTTCGCGGGACCACCGCCCGGAGTGAGGTCGTTGCTTGAGGCGTCGAGGACCTGCCACCAGTAATCCGTGCCCATGGCGAGTTGCCCGGGATTGAAATGGCTCTGCGCGGAGGAGCCGACCTCGACGAGGTTGCCGGGGGTCGTGCCGAGAAAGATGCGGTAGGGACCGTTGCCATTTGCGGCAAGATCTTCCCAGCTCAGGGGATAGGGCGCGTAGGGCGAGGCACGCACGAGCAAGGGAAGATCTTGCGAGAGAGTCTCGTAGAGTGCCCGCACCGTGGCGCTTGCGTCCCGCGCGGTCGAGCCGGCCGAGGCGAGACCGCGGCTGTTTATCGCCGTGATCGGTCCGCTGAGGATGGACCAGCGGGGACCGGCGTCCTCGTTGCGGGTTCCGTCGTCCATCGTCACGAGAGCGGAGAGGCGCAGGGAATCGCCCTCGTTGACGGCCGTGCCGGCCGCAGGGGCCAGGACCATGGAGACGGCGTCGTAAAGTTGACCGGTGAAGCCGCTCCTGGCCTGGACGCCGCCGGTGGTGACGCTCGAGATCCCGCCCTCGATGCCATCGCCGACGGAGATGTCGGCGGTGATGGTCGAGCCGCCATTGGCGACCCGTCCGCCGCCTGCGCCGGTTTCGGCGGGGAGGAGGGTGAAGCTGGTGCTGGAGATCGTGGGATCAGCGTGGGCCGCCGGTGTTGTTAAAATGAGAAGCAAGGCGGTGAGGACGCCGAGTTTCCCTGAAAAGGGTGTGTAGTCTTTCATTGTAGTGATTGGAACGCTTGAGATCTTTGAAAAGAAAAGCCCGGAGCTTTCGCGAAGTAGGCTTCGCTACTCACACCGGACCTTTGCTGGGGTTCTTCGCCTCGAAGCCTGAAGGCCGAGGACGGGACGGCGACCGGGTCAGCCGGGGAGAACTCCGTCTCCCGGGTTGAGCTGGGGCCAGAACAACCCGGAAACCGATGTTGTTGTTGGTGTTGCCCGGGTTGTTGTTGTTGCGGTTGGCGCAACGCGCGTTGTTGGCGTTGTTGTTCCAACTGCCGCCGCGGATCACGCGGTTGGAGCCCGTTGGCCTCCGCCCCAAATCGTTCGATCACATTGCGTCGGAAGCCGCGGCTGCGACACGGCAGAGTAAATGCGATCAGAGCCCCTACGCGCTGTTGTAACTGGAGTTCCGTCCACATACCGTCAAGCCGCTCGCGTTCATAGCGCCGGAACTTCCTCGTGAAACGCCGCTTGCTACGGCGGGTCAGGCGAAGTTCACGGGGGAAAACCCGGTAGCCGACGAAATCCATGCCGCGAGCCGTCCGGTTCAGCATCACGTTCGGTTTCAGTTCCAGGTGCAGTTCCGACTCGAGAAAATTCTCCACCTGCCGCCAGACCTCGCGCAGCCCGGCAGCGGTTTCGCCCCAGACGACGAAGTCATCCATGTAGCGCAGGTAGCATCTCCGCCGCAGCCGCTCCTTGAGGAAACGGTCGAGCGGAGCAAGGTAGTAATTGGCGAAATGTTGCGAAGTCAGGTTGCCGATCGGCAGGCCCCGGCCCGGGGCGTTCCGGTAGCTGTCGAGAATCCGGTCGAACAAGTCCAACAGGCGCGCGTCCTTGAACTTCCGGCGCAGCATTCCGCGGAGCACTTCGTGGTCGATCGAATCGAAATACTTGCGGATGTCCATCTTCAGGAACCACCCGTTCCGCCTTGCGTAAAACTGCGCCCGCCGCACCGCCGCGTGTTGGCCCCGACCCTTGCGGCAGGCGTAGCTGTCGAAAATGCCGGCGCGTTCGAGGATCGGTTCGCACACATTCATCAGCGCGTGGTGCAGCACCCGTTCCCGGAAACTGGCCGCGCAGATCGTACGTTCCTTCGGGTCGTGAATGGTGAAGGTGTGGTAGTCGCCGACCGCCACCGCTCCGGACAAAAGTTCAGAACGCAAGGTCGCCACGTTTTCATCGAGGTTCACCTGGAACGCGCGGCATTCCCCCTTGGCACGCTTGCTCCGTCCGCTCATGGCTGACCTGGGGCCAGAACAACCCGGAAACCGATGCTGCTGAAGGTGTCGCCCGGGTAGAAGTCGCGGCGGAAGGCGCAACGCGCGTAGTAGGCGTTGATGCCCCAACTGCCGCCGCGGATCACGCGGTTGGAGCCCGATGCAGGGCCTCGTGGATCAGCGCCTCCGGCATACGGCGTCCCATACCAATCCCAGCACCATTCAAAGACATTCCCCGCCATGTCATACAGCCCATACCCGTTCGCCGCAAAGGTACCCACCGGACTCGTCGCCGGACTCGTTCCTCCGATACTGCCGATCGCGTTGTAGCCGTTCGGTCCCAAATCGTAGGTGTCGCCGGTGTTGCCGAAGTAGTTCGCCAGGTTCTGGTTGATCTTCATGCCCCACGGAAAGCGCTGCCCGCTCTGCCCGCCCCGCGCCGCCTTTTCCCACTCCGCTTCGGTCGGCAGCCGATAGCCTTCCGCCGCCCAGTCCGCGAAGACCGCCACTTGCCCCGTCCGATACACCGTCGTGAACCCTGCGTCGGTGTAATACACCGGCGTCTTGCCCGCCTGCTCCGATCGCGCATTGCACCACTTCACACAGTCATACCAACTCACCGTCTGCACCGGATGGTTCGCCGACTTGCCGGCACCCGCATTCGTAAAGCCATAGGCCGGGCTTTGATCCAAGGCCCACAGATAGACCGACTGCCACTGGCTCAGCGTGACCTCATTCGCGTCCATGTAAAAGGCCGATACCGTGGTGTTCATCGGCGCCGCGCCCGTGATGTCCGTGTCCGCCGCCACCGAGTTCCCCATCGTGAACGTCCCCGCCGGGATCAAGACCATGCCCGGCGGCGGGGTGGCGACGGCGCTCGCCGGGATCGTCACACCCGGTGCCAGCCCGCCCGCCACCAGCGCGTAACCCACCGACGCTATGCGCCGGTCCGGTGCCAGTTGCTCGAAAGTCGTTCCCCCGTCGGCACTGAACCAAATCCGCAGGCGCACGTCAGCATTGTCCGCGAAGACGCTCGCCGGGATCGCACCCATCGGCGCATCTCCAAGCAACACCGCATATTGCCCCTGGCTCACCGGCACGGGCACGGCGACGGTCGGTTCGCCGCCGGTGGTGCTGGAGTCGTCATTGGACCAGTAACTCGTGTCCCCGGCGGCACTGACGAGGGCGAACTTGAACCGGCCGGCCCCGTCGAAGTTCGTGCCGTTGACGGCGATGCGGCCCTGGTGATTGAGGATTCCCGGCGGATCAGCGGCGACGGCGCGATCACTCAGCGACAAAGCGAAGAGGAGTGACAGGGTCATGACCGCGAAGCGACAGGGTCGGGTGAAGGAGAACGACTTGGCTGCGGGTTCCGGGAGCATGGGTGCGTTGCGAGAAAGGGCCGCAAAGGGCCCGTGGTTACTAATTCTAGGAAGAACCCTCTCTGCCTGAGTGAACCGCGCAGAGATCGGAGGGGCCACAAACCGCGCCTCCTGATAGCTCCGAGCCTGTTTACCCCAGCCGAGCGGACCTTCCGTTCAGCGCGAGATCTGATCCGAAGCAGTGGAAAAATCCCGAAGACTCGGGATCTCGCAAAAGCGGCGGAGAAGAACGCGCAGGGTTAGGGGAAATGACAAGGAGTGGATTGTCAAGGCTTTTAAGCAGTGAATGTCGCCTCAAGGGTGTACGATGAAGACCGTAGCGAAGGTCGTTAGACCTTCGGGGGACGAAACTCTCACGAGTTTCGCTACGCTTGCGGATTGCTCATCTTCCCGTAGCGAAGGTCGTGAGACCTTCGGAGGACGAAACTCTCACGAGTTTCGCTACGCTTGCGGATTGCTCATCTTCCCGTAGCGAAGGTCGTGCGACCTTCGGAGGACGAAACTCTCACGAGTTTCGCTACGCTTGCGGATTGCTCATCTTCCCGTAGCGAAGGTCGTGAGACCTTCGGAGGACGAAACTCTCACGAGTTTCGCTACTACCTCCCACTCCTCCACCGAGCTTGCCGACGGATCGGATTTTGCTAGAATTTACCACCGCCCACCGCCCACCGCCCACCGCCCACCGCCCACCGCCCACCGCTCACCG
>Ga0209491_10000967_pt1 | contig 57366 bp, 52 predicted proteins | sample BON02_FD_187213 | JGI IMG/M metagenome (GOLD analysis project Ga0209491, IMG submission 187213) | Freshwater microbial communities from Lake Bonney liftoff mats and glacier meltwater in Antarctica - BON-02 (SPAdes) (version 2) | ecosystem: Environmental > Aquatic > Freshwater > Ice > Glacier... | reverse complement strand
GCAGCGTCTGCTGCTTCAGGAATTCCCTTGAGGCAGTCAGCTCAGCTTCATGCGGCGGACGGTTCAGGATCTGAAGAAACGCCCGATGAATAAAGTCATCGACGGAATTCGGTTCTGTCTGCAAAGATGTGGGAATCACCTCGGGACTTGCTGCCGTGATCTTCGCGGCCCGAGTTTCGCTCACCTTGTCCGAGAGCCGTTTTGCCAATTGACGACTTAGAGTTTTCGTCAGTTCGCTATTTGTTAAAGCCAGCGCCTGCTGCGGTTGAACGGATGATGTCCTTTTGTAGCAGTCCAGGGCATTGGCTGCGTCAAATAGTTCGAGAAATTCCATCTTCTCTTCGCCGTGATGAGCGAAGTAAAGACTGCGGCGACGTGAGGTCATGCCTTCCTTGTGATCAATCTCATGACCGCCCATGGTCAGGTCGAGCTCTCCTGAAATCGACAGCAGACTGTCACGTACAACTTCGGCCTGCATTCGAGCCGCAGGGAATCGCCAGTAGGTTTTGTTGTCCGGATCCGCCGAATTTGCGGCCACAAGCGATGTCGAAGACTCGCCCGCAGACCTGGGCACCATGCTTGTCAGCTGATATGTCTGACTTGTCACGATCAGTCGATGAATGTGCTTCATCGACCATCCGGAATCCATCAGCTCGCAGGCCAGCCAGTCCAGCAGTTCAGGATGAGTCGGCCGGCTGCCGTTCCGACCCAGATCATGCGTCGTTTCCACAATGGCCTGACCAAAGTGTCGCAACCAGATGTGATTCACAGCGACTCGCGCGGTGAGCGGATTGTCTTTGCTGGCAATCCAGCGAGCCAGAACACTGCGTCGACCCGATGTGACCTGCGGGTATTTTGCTGACAGCGGTGTGTATTCACCCGGCTCCTTCTGCAGCGCCGCATTGGCGACGTTCAGTGAATTTGCGGCCGCAGTACGACTGGCTTCGGCGGCCTGCCGTTCCTTGCTGGCGGCGTCGATCGTGGGCTGATCACCGGTCTTCGCGGCAGCAGCTGCCTTCACATCAGCCGCGGCGATCGCTGCATCTGCGGATATCAAACTGGCTTTGGCCATCGCAGCGGCAGCCAGTCGTTCGTTTTGACATGCGGTATGAATCAAAGCCTTCACCGCCGGTTCTACCTGTTTGTCTTCTGACAGCAGGCCGGTCGCATAACGCGCCGCGTCCGCTTCGATTCGCTGGTTCAGGCTTTTCAAATCAAGTTCTGCTGCCAGTACTTTTGCTTCTGCCGCATCGATCTTGAGCGTTGGAAGCAGCAGCGTCTGGCGAGCCGCCGTCAGACGAGCGACCGCGGCCTGCACAGCCGGATTCAAGGAAATGGCTGAAGTGATTTTAGAGGTGGCCGGTGCCTGACAGAAACTCGTGATCATCCATGGCGCGGAGCCGGCGGGTGCAGGTGTATCGACGATGTCTTTCCCATCGACATGCTCTGTTGATTCGAAATCGAATTTCAACAGCGATGTTCCATCGGGTTGAGAAAACGTCAGAGCGTCGTAGACGGCTTCGGTACCCGGACGACAGTCGACGAAAAGTCCGCGTTTACCGTCGGCCTGCGGTTTCCAGCCGTTTAATGCGGCTGGCACTGCGTTCACGATGGCCAAATTGTCTTTCAGAGATGTCACGTTCAGCAGGAAAAGGTTCTGCGCCAGGTCCAGTGTCATCTGAACCTGGAAACGATTCTGACCTTTCGACAGATCGTACGTTCCGGCAACGAATTCATTGAATCCCCCGGGCGAATACGTCTTCACGTTTCCATTTTCAAAGGCCACATATCCGCCAGTGGCGCCCTGAGCGATATCCAGGCCAAGCTGCAGATTTGTATGTCCGTCCTGATTGATCTGCACCAGATAAGAAACAGTGGCGTTCTCTACCAGAGCGTCAATTCCAGGCAGCGTGTGCGACAGTGCCCGGCGGCCGACTTTTGCGTCGAGAACCATGGACTGAGTTCCCTCAAGAACCGAACTGGTGGCGCTGCCACCACCTTCTGTCAGCATTCGAACGGCGTCGGCTCGAGCTGCCTGAAGTCCGGCTTCAGCAGCCTGGTATTCGTCGCGCAGTTCGGGCGGCTCTGCGGAAAGTGAATTCCGAGCCTCCGCCAGTTCTTTGGCCGCCGCTTCCAAAGCACTCTGCCGCTTGCTGCGTTCCTCTGTCTTGATGAAATCCTTCATGCCGGGATAAGCAGCTTCGATGGGCAGAGTCAGACGCGTCGTCTGGAGCTGATCGCCCCCCAGAACTGCAGGGGCACCGGGTGTCATCGGCGGCTTGCCTTCGATTCGCAGGCGCGCATCACCTTTAGAAAACATAAACGTTTCCGCATCAGGATATTCATCGAAGACGCGGACCATGCCGGTTTTAATCGGACCGTACGGCTTCCCATAGATGTACTTTTCAAACATTCCCGGATCCGCCTGCCCGGGGACTCGATCATGTCGCAGTTCGAGCGGTTCGAAGAATGCGCGGAAGCGGAAGTACTCTTCCTGAGCGAGAGGATCGTATTTGTGATCGTGGCACTGGGCGCAGTTCAGTGTGAGTCCCAAAAAGGCTTTGCCCGTGTGTTCCACCAGATCTTTTTTCCACGTCTCGTAATTCCATTTGAACCAGCTGCGAACAAGGTATCCAGTGGCAACAATGTTTTCATCGTCAGCCGGCAGAACTTCATCCGCCGCCAGCATCTCGACGATCATCTGATCGTACGGTTTGTTGTCATTGATGGATCTTACGATCCAGTCCCGCCAACGCCAGACCATCGGATAACTGCTCATCACGTCGGGCACAGAACGGCGGCCGTACCAGTCACTGTAACGCCAGACGTCCATCCAGTGTCGCCCCCAGCGTTCACCGTGCTGAGGCGATGCGAGAAGTTTATTCACGATGTTTTGATAGGCGGCTGGAGAAGCGTCCTCGAGAAAATCCTGCAGCTCGTCAGCAGAAGGCGGCAGCCCGATCAGGTCCAGATAAACTCGCCGCAGCAGGGTGGCTTTGTCAGTGGGCGGAAGCGGCGTGATTTCCCGCGACGTTCGCTGGCTGGCGATGAATGCGTCAATGGGATTGACCGTTTGCTGTTCGGCAGCGCCGGGTACTTGAGGCCGCACGGGTTTCTGGAATGCCCAGTGCTGACGAGGATCCTCTTCCGGCTGTTCGTCGGCCGGTGATTGAGCTCCCGCTGCAACCCATCGAGAAATCAGGCTGACTTGTTCGGCCGTGAGCGGCTTACCTTCAGGCGGCATTCGAACATTTTCGTCCGCTGTTGAGATGCGCGAAATCAAGTGACTGGCGGTAAGATCGTGAGGCACAATGGCGGCACCGCTGTCGCCGCCTTTTTTTGCGAACTCCGCCGTATCCAGGCGCAGTCCCGCTTCCTGTTTGAGTGTTCCATGGCACGAATAGCATCGCTCATGAAGGATCGGCTTCACGTCGCGGGAGTAATCCAAAGTACCATCGTCCGCGAGAACCGCAGTTCCCGCAGCAAACACAAGAGCCACGATAATTTTCATAAGGAGATCTCCTTTCGGAGAGTTGCGGGCGGGATAAGCCGAAGGTCAGCAGCCCGACCTGTCTCAGTTGGGCTTCTCTGTTGTTTAAGCAGGGAGATTGCAATGGTGGGGGTCGTCGTGGGAGTCGTCGTGCTCTTCGTCACTGGACTTTGGTGGAATTCAGCTCAGCAGTTCCGGGCGCACCTTTCCGTCGCCGGCGATCGGATGGGGTCGTCCCTGAGCGTCGGGCATAGTGGCCGATTCTTCGAAGCCAAGTAGATGGTAGGCAGTCGCCTGCATGTCTTTCGGCGAAATGGGGGTGTCAACAACATCGCCGGCAATCGAATCCGTTTCGCCAACAACTCGGCCTCGCGCCATCCCGCCGCCCGCGAAGACCGATGAATAAGCTCGCGACCAATGATGCCGCGCACCGCCCGTGGGCTTTGAATCGATTTGTGGTGTCCGGCCGTGTTCACTCGTGCAAAGCACAAGAGTTTCGTCAAGCAAGCCACGGTCGTCCAAATCTGTGATCAATGCCGAATAGCTCTGATCAAACACCGGCAGCAGGTAATTTTTCAGACGCGGAAAATGATTGGAATGAGTGTCCCAGACTGAAGCTCCGTGCGGGCCAAAAGGATCCCAGAAAACGGAGACAAAACGAGCGCCGGCTTCCACCAGTCGCCTGGCCGCCAGCATGGACTGACCGAACAAAGTCATCCCGTAGCGTTCGCGCAGAGCCAGTGATTCATGTCCAACATCCATCGCTTTCCGGATGCTGCTGGAACCAATCATCGATAAGGCCCGCTGTTGCTGAGCGTTATAATTTCCGATCTCCGCCGACCGATCGATCATCAGTCGCGACGCATCGAACTGCTGAAGCAGATGCACTCGAGCGTCAAAGCGATCTGCCGACAATTCGGCGGGCAACTGACATCCCTCCGACAACTGGAACCGAGCCAGAGGATCAATCCCGGCATGCGGGTCTCGAACAATCTCCGACTGACCATCCGCATTCAGCTTTGGAACGACGACCGTTCCCTGACCATCGAAGTCCGTCCAGAACGGATCATAGCCATTGCCGAGGAACGCACCGTAAGGCCCGGCCTGAGTCGTGGATGTTCCCTTCGAACAAAACTTCCATGGTAAGCCGACATTGCGAGGCAGGGCGGGCGATTTTTCACCGGTTCGCTGTCCATCCAGAAAATCGACAACAGATCCCATGAAGGGCCATTGCTGCGGATCGCGTGGTGCCGTTTCCAGCGGGATGTTGTAGGTGGGCATGCCGGTCATGACATAGGCGCAGCAATGGATCGGATACTCATGAGTCATCGAGCGGACGATTGTGAGCTTGTCCGCAATGCCCGCAATCTGCGGCAGGCCTTCTCCGATATGCACGCCAGGAACAACCGTTTCAATCGCTTTCATTTCGCCCTGAATCTCAGCGGCGGCCTGAGGCTTCGGGTCGAACGTTTCATGTTGCGGCGGGGATCCAAACAGAAACACAAAGATACAGGATTTCGCTTTGCCACCATTCGCGGCGTTGCCAGATCCTGACCTCGCCTTGCGTGAATTTGTCGGGGCGGGACTGCCGGATGCAACCTGCAATCCCAGCGCACTGATTCCGCCAATGTGCAGAAGATCACGACGCGTAACACCGTTGCAGAGTCTCTTTCGACTACCGGAAATATTCAGCATACGACAGGTCTCCATCAAGTCGTGTCATCGTAGCGTCCCGCCGGCGAGGACTCCAGTGCTTTGATCCATTTGACAGGACGCACGGAAAATTACCGCAACAAATGAACAGGTAAGCCAGGCACCAAGAACTATGCACCAAGCACCAACTCACTTCTTCTCTTTTGCCTTGGCTGCCTGGTAGGCTTGCTCCATCTCGACGAGGCTCGCGTCCTTCATGGACAGGCCCTGGGCTTTCATTGCCGTTTCAATCGCCTGGAAGCGGCGCGAAAACTTTGCATTGGAGCGGCGCAAAGCGTCTTCCGGATTAATCCCCCAGCGGCGACCGATGTTAGCGAGCACAAACAGGACGTCACCCAGTTCTGATTCGGCGCGGTCGCGTGCCGCCAAATCCGGAATCGGTTCATCGGGGACTCGAACAGCATCGACCGTCGCCGTCACATGCGGAATCTCCCCTGCCCCGAACAGTTCAAACGACAGCTCTGAAAGTTCTTCCGTCAGCTTATCAAACAGCATCCGGCGATCGGGAAAATCGTAACCCACGGCTGCCGCTCGCGCAGTGATCCGCGCCGCACGAGCAAGCTCCGGCAGAGCGACCGGGATTCCTTCCAGTTGCGATTGTCGCGCGGGTTTCTCCTGCTGCTTTATGGTCGACCAGTTGCGACGAACTTCTTCCGTCGTATCTGCCTGCGCATCTCCAAAGACATGCGGATGACGGTGGACCATTTTGTCGGCAATGGATCGCACGACCGCCGTGAGTTCAAATCGACCTTCGTCGGCGGCAATCTGTGAATCCAGAACTACCTGCAGCAAAACATCGCCCAGCTCTTCCTGAATGGCACTGTTGTCGTCCGAGTCGATTGCTTCCAGAAGTTCGTACGTTTCTTCCAGCGTGTAGGGCTTGATCGTTTTCATCGTCTGCTGGCGATCCCATGGGCAGCCTTCCGGAGATCTTAGCTTTGCGACGACCTGACACAGTCGCTGAAACTCGGGAAGCAACTGACCAAAGTCGGGTGATGTGCCGGGGACAGGAAGCGCGTCTGACATGAAGGATCGATCGGCAGAAAGAGTGCAGGAATTTCTTCGGTGGCAGCGGAAGTGTAGCAACTGGGCTCAAGCACAATGAGTGACTGCAATGTTAAAGAGCCCAAGCCTCTGCAGGTTGCACGTTGCAGAGCTGCCGCCAGAAGCAGAGCTGCCGCCCGAAATGGACTGGCGGGCAGGCCGCGTTACTTTAAGGTTCGGTCCACTGCAGCTCTGGCAGGTGCTGGCGAATCGCGGGCTGCAGTTCCGGACGCTGCACAATAATTGTTGCAACGGCCGCCAATGCACTCCGCCGTTCCGGGGCTCGCAAAGACCGAACTGCGACGGAGAGCACGGGAAGCAATGCGGCTGCGCGAGCCGGGCTGGCCAGAATTGCCGACTGAATTTGCGTCATCGCGTTCAGCTTGCTTCGACCGCCCCGATGCACGCCCAGCAGCACAGAGCACCAGATGTGAGTCAGCGATTTTGCATTCACTGCAGGCAAACTGGTGCGGCGATTCAGACATTCGACAAGACGCAGACGCACATCTTCATGCGGCGTTTCGGTCAGCATCGCCCACAGGATGGGATCGTGATGCCCATGCGTCTCCGGATCTTCCAGCCAATCCATGGCAGCCGATCGAATCGACAAGGAAAGGCAGTCGAAGAATTCCACCACGGCTCGTGCCAAGTAATGAGTCTCGTTGTCCAGTTGCCGCAGTGCCCAGGTGGTCAGCGACTCTGCAATGGCTTCACATCCGGCACGGCTGAGTGTCATAAGCTCCTCAGCGCTAAGGAGCTTTTCCTCATGCCGCTGTTGAAGCATTTCAAAACCAAATTCTGCAACAGGTGCGGGTTCCGCAGTGGCCAGCTGCAGCAGCTCTGATGTTTCCAGACGAGCGGCGGCCAGATGAGCCTTCAGGGACTCGCAGATCACAGCCAACGTCGCGGGCCCGCACTTGCCGATTAATTCGAGCCAGCTGAGAACTGGCAACGCGACCAACTCCGGGTATTGCCGAAAAAGTTCCAGACCAAACTCCTGAACGCGTCCGTCGCTGTGGGACAGAAGCGGTGTCAATTGCTCCATCCGGATTTCACGGACCGCCTGCGGATGCTCGCGCTTCAGAAGTTCCATGGCCCAGATTCGCACCAGAGAACTCTGACTGTCGCTGACGATCCTGATCAGGCGATCAATGGAATCGGCCTGCTGCCACAAATCCGGACGATACGGTGACGCAACAAGTGATCCCAGCCAGCGGCCTTCGGCAAGTTCCGCATGAGCCGGACCGAACTGAAGAACGTTGCTGTGGAAATAGCAGGCATGCATCAACGACCAGTTGTCGATGACGTTTTCGCCCGTCTGAAAATCGGCATCGCGATACAACAGCAGACTGTCAGTGACGGAATCAAGATACGCTTCCGAATCGCTTACACTCAGCCATCGAAAGTATCGCCAGACGCGTCGCCGAAGATAGTTGCGTGTCTTCTGTCGAAACAGGCGATTCGTCGGATTGTTGCGAAGGTCGGGCATCGGAACAACACGTGCCCACTTGCCGGTCCCCGTCTCCTTCATGCGACCTGTTTGCTCACGCCTCGTTTTATTCGGCGTTGCAAACAGACGTTCTGCCTGCATGCTTTCGCCCGCTTCGGCGCTCGGTGCGTTTGCGGGTCGTCGGCAGCGGCGAACGATCCGATCCAATGCGACCATCAGGTGACCCATCATGCGATTGTCGCGAGCCGCCTCAAAGTGGCGGAACAAACGCTTTACAAATATTTCATGACCGGAAAAATTCAGATCCTGCTGAAGATAAAGAACGACCTGCTGCCTGGCCCATGGCCGCTCATCGGCAAGCCACCGATTCGTGAACTCAGCAATCAATGTCGCAGAATGAATTTTGCTCCATTCCTCAAGGAACCGATCGTCCTCGCTCGCGAAGTGTCGCTCCAGAATCAGCATTGAAGAATTCGGTGTTGCAGGTTCCATAGCCGTGAATCGTGAATCTGATTGATGGCGTACAATCTGGCCCGTTGATTTCGATGAAATTTGTGCGTCCGAATCAGGCGAAATTTTACCTTTCCCGCAGGCGTTTCGGCCAGCGTCCCGAGCTCCCTTTGTGTTTGTGAATGCATTGGCGGGACGAGACACACACACAATTGATTTAATCGCTTCACCCGTGGCCGACAGGCCAGGCCGAGTGAAAAACCTGGCCTGTCGGCCACGGGTTAAACCAAGATGATCTCCGTCAGCTTAAATCAACAGTCCGCGGGGGGGGGAAGCCGGCGTAAAACCTCAGTTGCACGGTCGGTGGGTCCGCTGAACTCGCTAAATCCAAGCCTCGCGTCTCCGGGCGGAACTCATGAGATCACACCCACTTTTACACAGAGTTCTTGCCCTTCGGCATTTTTTGCTGCCTTTTTTTGCTGGACGAGGTCAGCAGACCTGCTTGTTCGGCCGTATTTCTGTGCCGTAAGTCGTTCCCTAGCTTAGATTTGTGGCGAAACACATTACCTGCAAATGAGCGGCGTCAGGCAATCGTATCGAGCCAGCCGGAACAGACCATTGCTACTACCGGTGCCATCGATTCTTCCCTCTCGATCCGCAAAATCGAAATATTTTCACAAGTCAATGGAAAGGTTGGATCGATATCAGGAAGGACGCTGAGACCTTTGGCGTTCAGACTCTGGATTCCAGTGGATAGGCATCAAGCCAATCCAGAACCTGACAGGCAGGATAGCACTCATGAAAACTCCCAAGTTACTTTCAGGGAAGACCTCAATGCAGACGTTTAGCAGACAAATACGACGAGGGGTCGTGCTGACGGCGATCTGCCTGATGATACTCTCCAACAGTGGATGTACGCTGACGGGAGGATTCATCGGAGTCATGTGGGAATACATGCGATTCTGGAAGACTCTTCCACCGGTTCCAGTGCCGGCCTACGCCAGCCAGCTGTTTGAAGACAAGCTGTGGGAAGACGAGCGGTACAACCGCGTTCCTGTGCTTGATCCCGTGGATGGCGACGTCTTCTGCGTCGATCCTCCAAGCGAAGATCAGGTCATGCGTGCTCTTCCGGAAGACGGCGGCGGCGGGTTTGCCTTCTTCGAGGAAACTCAGCTGAACAACGTGCGAATCGTTGTGGAGCCGATGGTTGACCGTCTGGATGAATGCAAGGTCTATCCCCTGGTTGGCCCTTGCCGACTTCACCACTGCCATTACAAGTGCACGATCTATTACGACAAAACGATCCGCTCATACTGGCCAATCCCGTTTTCTCACGTGGATCAGTCTGAAGAAGTGGTCTACATCGACAAGGACCATCTGATTCGCTGTGCTGGTCCAACCGTCCAGTAGCACGAGTCATCTGCAGAATTCTGCTTCAAGCCCGGCCTTTTCAGGTCGGGCTTTTTTTGTGGCCAAACGTAATTCTTTTTGTCCGTCATCGCCGCGCACTGACGTCCAGGGTACTATGATGAGAGCCGTTATGTGCGACCCGCCACGGACTGATCATCACTCTGTGACTCAGCCTGCGTGGGATCGCTGACCAAAGTGACGGGTGCATAACGCACCGCAACAGCATCCGAAACGCTTCTTTATGGCATCGTCGCCTTAATTCACTTCCAGTCTGTATTGAAGACTGCCCGTGGCTCATTCTCCAACAGAACCAGAAGATCGCTCTGGCAGCAAAGGTCCCGCTTTGCCGCCCCGGCTCCCGGACCAGCGCAGTGTACCGCCGATCCCTGGACTGCATTCCGGCAATCGCCCGGTCTCCAGTGACGCATCACCGCCAGAACTGCCGACCGACGAAATTCCGATCGACACCATCGAACTGCAGGACCGCGACGATGAAAGTGATCAGATCGACATAACCGCAGGCCCGGTCGTGGCCGTTCTGACTTCTGCGACGACAGTCAGTTTCTTTTCGTCGGCCACCTTTCATCTGCTGCTCATGGGGACCGTCGTGGTCGTCTCCCAATATCTTGGACTGGACTGGCTAAAGCTGGAAGAAGAACCCCAGCGGCCTTTGAGTGCTTCTCTCGGTGATGAAGAGATTGAAGGGGATCTGCCTGTTTTTGAACTGGCGGGTGAGCCCACGGAAATGCAGGACATTCCCGCCAGCAATCTGCAGCAGCTGGCACGCCAGCTTCAGCAGTCTGACGCCGCCGCACTTCTGACTGCAACCGATGACGTGTGGCGAAATGTGATGGGCAGCAATGCTCAGGATCCGGAATCCGATGGAGCCGGTGTTTTACTGAAAGTCCCCGAATCCGGTCTGGCGGTAACAAAGGGCAGCTTTACGGCTTTCACAATTCCCGCGAATCCCAAGCCTCGTGAAATCTACTCGATCGTTATCGAAGTGCGACTGCCTGATGATGTGAAGAAGTTCAAGGTCAGCGATCTGGTCGGCAAAGTGGTCGGCTCAGACGGCTACACTCAGAACCTGCCGTACGATTCTCGCACGCCCTATGCGGCCGGGTTTCCGGCAGAAAATCAACGGATCAAAGTTCTGGACGGCTCCACGGTTCTGGATGTGGTGAAGAATCGAGTCCAGATTATCGTGAAGGTGCCCGGCGCCGCTCAGCTGGTCAAGGACGTCATCCGCATTCGCTCCCGAAAGCTCAAGGAGGAGCAGGAACTGACGCTGGTGTTCGGGATTGCAGGGAAGTCATCGGACTCGGACAAAAAGAACAGTCCAGGCGAGAACGACTCACCTGACGAATGATTAAAAAAGAAGGCAGAGCTTTTGTGAACGCTCTGCCCTTTTTATTCGGTCAGCATTGGCCAGCCGACATTTGCCGAAATGGCGTGGACTTAAGGAATTTTCTTGTGGCGGAACTCGCCAGGAGTTTCGGTTTTCCCCTCAAAAACCGGGCTGCCGAAAGTCTTGGCGACTTCCGCTACGGCTTATGTCTACGCCATTTGCCATTTGCCGGGCGGCGACGGCTGTTAAAGCAGGCCGTATCGTTGAAGTGTCGTTCGCAACGCAGCCAACTGTGAATCAGTCAGTGGGGTCAGTGGCAATCGCACGTCGCCACAATCGCGGCCCAGCATTTTCATCGCGGCTTTGACCGGAATCGGGTTGGTGGATAACCCGAGCATGTCGCGGCATAGCGGAAACAGTTTGTGATGCAGCTCCTGAGCCTTCGCGATGTTGCCGGTTTGAAACGCGGTGACCATGGCCTTCACGTCCTGAGGCACAATGTTGCCGGCGACGGAAACAATTCCGCTGGCGCCCAGAGCCAGCAACGGCAGCGTGAGACTGTCATCACCGGAAAGCACCGTCAGATCCGATGAGGAAAGAATTTGCGACGTCTGATCCATGGAACCGGTCGATTCCTTAATGGCGACAACACTTGGGCAGGTGTCAGCAATCCGGCAGATCGTTTCAGGCTCGATGTTTTTCGCGGTTCGCCCGGGAATATTGTAGAGGATGATCGGCAAATCAACATGCTCCGCCACAGCGCGATAATGCTGAAAAAAACCTTCCTGTGTCGGCTTGTTATAGTACGGTGCGACCATGAGCGCCCCGGTTGCTCCGGCGCGTTTGGCGGATGCTGTCAGGCGAATAGCTTCTGCCGTGCTGTTGGAACCCGTGCCGGCCATGACTTTGATACGACCGGCCGCATGATCGCAGGTAATGGCAATCACACGCTCGTGTTCGTCATGAGTCAGCGTCGGGCTTTCGCCGGTGGTTCCGACGGGGACGAGTCCGTCTGTTCCCGCCTCAACATGGAAATCCACCAGAGCTTTCAACATGCTCTCATTCAGCGAACCATCGCTGTTCATTGGAGTCACCAATGCGACCGTCAAACCGGAGAACAATTCACCACGTCGTGCCATGACTCGTTTCTTTATCTTCTGCGTACGATGTGTACTGAACTTAAATTACAAACTGACCGGCCAGCCAGACTGCGATAATACCGACGATCACAAAATAGATCAGATTGATCATCAACAGGTTCTCACATTTTCAGACATTTCGCGTTTCTACGGCCATGCATTCTTTGATGCAAACGACTCAGCCGCGTTTTCGCCAGTCGATGCCCGAAAGGCTGGCGAGCGCCAGCATCAACGCGTGAGTTCCACTGCGGCCAAAGCCCTGGGCCTTCACGGCCTGATACAGCTGCATTCCCAAAGCCAGCCCCGGCAATGACAGACCCATCCGACGAGATTCTTCCAGAGCAATTCCCATATCCTTAATGAAATGCTCGACAAAGAATCCGGGGTCAAAGTTGTTGTCAATAATTCGCGGGCCAAGATTCGACAGCGACCAGCTGCCCGCTGCGCCGCTGGAGACGGATTTCAGCACGGTGGGCAGATCCAGTCCGGCCTTGTAACCATAAAGCAACGCTTCGCAGACACCGATCATTCCGGTGGCGATCAAAATCTGATTGACGGTTTTTGTGTGCTGGCCGGAGCCCGCAGGCCCCTGGTGCACGATGGTCTTCCCCATCGCTTCCCACATGGGCTGCAGAGCTGTCACAACGTCAGCATCTCCGCCGATCATGATCGACAGCGCCGCATTTTTTGCACCTATGTCGCCACCGGAAACAGGAGCGTCAACGCTGTGGACACCTTTGGCTTTGGCAGCTTCATAGATTTCCATGGCCAGCGCCGGCTGGCTGGTGGTCATGTCGACCAGTACAGCGCCGGACTTTGCTCCGGCGAGTGCTCCATTTTCGCCAAGCTGAACTTCGCGCACGTCAGCCGGAAACCCGACGATGGAAAAAATCACATCAGAATTCTGAGCCACCTCTTTGGGTGACGCCGCCCACGCGGCACCTCGCCCCAGCAGAGCTTCGGCTTTCTGCTTTGTGCGGGAATAAACTGTTGCAGAAAAACCGGCGGCCATCAGGTGACCGCACATGCTGGAGCCCATGACTCCTGTGCCAATCCAGCCAATCCGAGTTTTTCCGGCCACGACCTGCGGCAATGTCATCGCAAATTCCCCTGAGCTAAACTGCTGAAAGTACAAATGGGAACTTTGTCGTTGCCCATCCGTGCTAAGTATACCGAATTCAGCCAAATCTTCCACGACGCCCGCCGTGCGATTGTGCTGGGGTTACAGTAGGGATTTGGGTCGGTCCTGCGCGTCGCGGCCTTTGTGCAGATGATGAGGTGTTTCGGTCTACCGTCCTGATGCGATCTTCTCTGGCATCCTGATGCGATTAGCAAAGGATCTTCCGGGTCCCACTCGGTTGCAGTGAGTAGTACACTGTGCGGGAACTGGCTTGCGTAGAAACGAGATCCTTCACTGCGTTCCGCTTCGTTGAGGATGACAGGATTGCCTCCGCACAAACAATCTCAGATCAACAGTTTCGCTCGAATACGATTGTAAAGCGAATCCCAGCTCAGCACCTGAATGGTGCCGCCCCAGATGTCTCCTCGACGAAATCCTTCCAGCTCCGTATTCATTTCTTCCGGCGTCGAGATCTCAATCGTCTGCTCGGTGCCATCGATCTTGCCAGTGATTGACTTGCCGTTTTCATAACCCGGGCCAACATTCATTGTTCCGATTGAGGTGACGATGCGGTCAATCTGCACCGACACGTCATATTCGGATGCCGCCGCTGCCGCGACGATTTCTGCCCGCAGATTGTTGTGGCGATCAACCGCCGCCAGTTGCTGCATAAGCTCCAGCATACTGGCCGGGACCGGGAATGAGCCTGCCGCGTCTGACGGTGCCGCGACTACAGCGTTGCCTGTCGCCCGAGGAGAGTTTCCCGCGTTGCTTAACGAGGAATTGCCGTCGTCATCTTCTTCACTGTTCGTTTCTGACGCGTCACCATAGGCCCTGCCATCTTCGTGAGCGTCGTCGTCTGTGTCATCATCATCGCTGTCTTCGTCCTGCTCGCTGAGCCAGGTGGCATCTTCCCCGGAGAACTTTGTGCGCCCCGCTCCTGTCGATCCATCGGGCAGCCTGGCCTGTTCTCCAAGAAACTCAATCGGCACCACTTGCAGCTGTTCAGTTTTGGACCAGTCAGGGTACTTGGGAATGTCGATACGAATTTCGGCCGTCCATCTGATGTTGTTGTCCGACTGCTCAAAACTGTAAGCCTGCGTATCCGGGAAATTGATGATCAGCTTTTCGTCAACGGTTTCTCCGCCGACCAGCAGACCGCCTTCACGAATGACATGACGTTCGGAAATCAGGGGATGAGTCGTTGTCGATTTATTGGACCCGCTTCCGGACGTGGCCGATTCAGTCGCCGTGATTTGCAGTGCGATCGAATTGATCGTAAACGACTTTCGGGGTGTGAATCGAATCGTCACCGGCCACGGCTCCTTCGGTGCGACGATCAGATGCGGCAGTGTGACTTCAACATTTCCGACTCGCGCCACAACGGCCATCTTTCTCACCCAGAACCAGGCAGCGACTACGGCAATCACCGGCAGCAAAAAGAAGGCAAAGGCCGCGACAACTCCCAGCAGCAGAATTACAACCAGCCACAGAAGAAATTTTCCAGGCATCCCCGCATCGGCGACCGGCGGCTTCAACGAAATCAGCTGATCGCGCTGGCCAGTCATCTGAGCCGGCAATTTCCCAGGCCGCAGCAGATACTCTTCTTCAGCCCACGGGTTTCGTGACCAGGGAACATCGACGTCGATTCTGACATAGTGATCGACATAGATCAGATGGCCGCGGTAAGTGACCGGGTAAGTCGGTGCAGTAAACTCAAACGTAAATTCCAGCTCTTCACCGGCCATCAGCAACTGCGGCCCTGCCAGTATCACGATTTCTTCCGGACCATAATCCGTGTTGCCTCGACCGTGTGTTCGCCAGCGGTGAGTCAGCTTGATGCCATTTCCTTTGGTGTCATCCTGCACAATGATTTTTGCAACGCCGCGAACGGTGTCGCCGCCGTAATAGATCCGGTCAGGCCGATCAAAGGTGATAACAATCCTGCACTTAGACATCCTGGACGCTCCCAAGTTTCTGAAAGACCTCGTACAGCGAGTGCTGGATACTGCGAAGGTCTGGCCCAAATTGTTTGTACAACCGCATGACCGTGTCTATCGAAACCGATGGCGTCGGACGGTCGCTGCGGCGTACGGATTGAATGCGAGTGTTGAGAATCATGAGGATTCGCTCGGGCGTAGTATGCCGTTCTGCGGCCAGCGAGAGAACCATACGACCGGATCTCTTAAGATGAGCAGTGAAATCCCGGTGCGTTCCCAGCACAAGCGTGCGTGGTGACCGAAAGAGTCTGATCCGCTGCAACGTGGTCAGCCGCTGAGCTTCGTCGATCAGCAGCGGCTCGCCGGTTTCAGGGATTCGGCCACGCTCACCTTCCGCAATGTAGACGTAGGCCGAATTGCCGTAGTAGGCAGAGAGCGACAGCAGGTGAGTCGTCTTGCCGAACCCCTTGTCGCCGAGCACCTGCACTACGGCCGCACGTCCATCAGGCCGTTTGGCATCAAGGTGCGCAATCGCCGGCGACAGGTCGACAATCGCCATCGCAATGCGTTCCTCCGCAGAGAACTCGCCAAACGGATTGCGACGCAGGTTCAGGTGTGAAAATGGCAGCGAGTTCACGGAACCGTCCAAACAATGAGAGTCTCGCTCGGATTCATCAGCAAACGAACGCTGAGATTTTGACGCAGCCTCGATGTAAGATTTCTATGTCAGAATATCGTGCACGACTTTGCCATGAATGTCTGTCAGTCGAAAATCGCAACCCTGAAACCTGTAGGTCAGTCGTTCGTGATCCACGCCCAGCTGATGCAGAATGGTGGCATTCAGATCGAAGAAGTGCCAGCGAGTTTCTGCAAGAAAATGTTCATTGATCAATGACATGATGACAGCCGCTCCTCTTTCAGATCTTTGACCGACACAAGGCGCTGCAGACTACTGAAACATCTCATCGGCAAACGGATGCAGCGCGGCGATGCCACCGGATTTTGGCATCGAATTCACATACAGCTCTGCCAAACGAAAATCGTCGTTCGTGGTAATTTTGATGTTCATCGCCCATCCATCCACGACATAAACAGGATGCCCCAGTTCTTCGACAAGCGACGCTTCATCTGTTGCCGCCGACAAATTGCGACAGGCGGCAAAGGCCTTCTGTAACAGCTTGCGTTCAAACACCTGGGGTGTTTGCGCCAGAACAAGATTCGTACGATCAATGGTACTTTGAATTGTGCCATCGTCACCGATCTTTTTGACCGTGCTGCTGATCTTTAAGCCAGGAATGGAAGCGTGATGCCTGATCGCAGCGGAAAAAACCTGATCGATCCATTTAGCAGTCAGCAGGGGACGAGCCGCATCATGAACGGCCACATAATCGGCTGCTGTTGTGATCGCCGAAATTCCGTTGCGAACACTTTCTGCTCGCGAAGCTCCGCCAGCGACAACCTTAATATTCATGAACGCCAGGTTGGGGCGAAATGTTTCCCGGAACCACTCCATGTCGTCCGGCGATACGACCAGAATTGTTTCACAGACGTCGTCGCGGCCAGTGAAATGTTCGGCCGTGCGAACCCAGACCGGGCGGCCCTTCAGTTCGATGAAGGGTTTCTTTCTCTGAAAGCCGGACATCCGCGTGCTCTTTCCAGCCGCGGGCAGAATGACAGCAAATTGAGCCATGGCTTCCGTTGCTCCTGGTGAGGAAATCAGACGGCCGCAGCTTAACATATTCTTCGGGCCCGTGCATCGCGCAAACAACGGCCCGTTATCAAAGCAACGTGTTGATGCTGCTTCGAAAACGGGGGTGTTGGTGTGGAAGGCTCAAAGCGGGCTGCGGAGTGCCGACCGTCGCAGTCTGTCGCAGTCTGTCGCGGACAGTGAAATTGGCTCCGCAGGATTTCGATTTACAACAGGCTGGTCAGCAGCAGGCGCAGCTTTCGCATTTCTCGAAGTCGTTCTTCGCCTTCCATTGTTTTGGGCAGCAGGTCAACGCTCAGATTTCGCAGATAGCCGTGCTGTCGCAGCAAAGCAACGATGCGATTGTAGTCGACGTCACCCAGGCCACCGAGCACCTGAAGTTCTGTCGGAGAAGTGTCACGCAGGTGCAGATGAAGCACATGTGGATAAACCATGTCGTGCTCGAGATATCCGCCTGGCCGACAGATGTAATAGCTTGGGTCAAGCGTAATGCCCATGCCTTTGACCGATTGACAGAGCTCAACGGCAGTGTGAGGATCTTCCGTGAGAGTTCCTGATTTCGTCAGAATCGAAAGGCGAACGCCCGCCTGCTGACACAAGGCGTTGCGTTCTCTGAGTCGATCGATTTCGGTGTTGAACGGTGTTCCCTTCGGAGAAGCCAGAATCGTCAACTGAGCGACTTTCAGGAGCTTGGCAAACCGCACGATCCCATGGAAAGCGTCGATGTCGACTTCACTCTCAAGAAAAATCGCGGCAGGACTGATTCGGCTGGCTTCCTTTAAAAGCCCGGCTGCCCATTCAGGATCGGCTGCTACCTTTGACGGCTTCAGCTGGTCAAAGGACTCGTTCAGCCAGACTTCAATTTTGTCGAAACCCAGTTCCTGAATCTGCAGGCAGGCTGCCGGGAACGCTAAATCCCACAGGCTTCGCGTTGATGCGGCAATATGCACTTGAACACTCCCTTTTCGTCATAAACACTGCTCTCACTGGGATTTGCGCCAAAATTCCTGGTTCGTGCCCCAGCAGTAAACAATCTCTGGACTGTATTCCGGACTTCCCGTTTCCGCAAGACCATCCAATCTTCCTCGCCATTGGTCTGTGGATTTGTAGGGATTTTGCACGATTCGCCGTTTGAACTGCCGATAACGGTTATCAGGGAGATTCTCAGTGTGGAGATCGACATCGCTAAGACGGTCGTGATCACACACCGGGGGACTCTTTGGCCCTTTTGCATGGAACGGAGAAGGGCGGTTTCGGGGGAAAACCAGGGAGTGAGTTCGATGCATCGTTGCACATTGGCAGTAATGCTTTCGGGGGCGATTGGAATTTTTGTCACCGGATGTTCGTCAACAACACCGGTCATGCGAGGGCAAAGTCCGCAGGAACCATGGGCCGCCGGCGCCGTGATGTCCGACGGATGCCCGATGTGCCAGTCCGCTACCGGACCTGGCGGGCAGATGGTTCATGCTCCAAACTGTGACCGCTGCCCGCGAGGACAACGCGGCCACAACGGGCACCTCAATCTGCCGTTTCATCCGGTTCACCGAAACTTTCACACGTATTCGGCACCACAGAACCTGATGTACCCGCCGGAAAATTCCGCTCCGGCGATGTACCAGTATCCTTACTACACTCATCGCGGACCGACCGACTTCTTCATGAAGTAGGCCTCTCACCACGACATCAGGCACGACTTTCCGCCACAAATACCGGAGCTCCACTTTGATCTGGAGCCCCGTGCCAGGTGGACCGTCCTGTGCAGTGAATCATCGGACATCGCTCTGCATCGAACCCGTGACAGGCCGCTCGAACATTCGAGCTGGCCTGTTCGTGTTTCATCGGTAGCGTATCCAGCCGGCCATCTGCCTATGATTGTGCGGTCGTCTGTACGATACTGCCGCTGGCCAAAATCAGGGCTTCGATTTCGTCGACACGCTCTTCACTGCGGCGGCTGGTTGGATTCGCAAACGTTATTCAGGTACGCTCGGCGATGCTCAATCCCAGGCATTCTCACCAGACAAAAATGAACGTGAGGATCCCATTAGCCGCGGTCCTGCTGCTGTCGGCAGCAACAACGGCGCTGGCCATCGCCCGACCTGATGAAGCGGCTAAAGCCAAAGACGCCCAAGCACCTCAGGCGGCAATCGTAAAGATTGTGCCACCGCTCCGACAAAAGCCACAAGCAGGTTCAGTTCTGCTTCGCAATGGCCTGATCTACAGCGGCATGTGCTCCCGAGCCACGACTCTGGCCCCCGTTCGTTTCAATCTCGGGCCGTCGGAACGGTTCGACCAGCAACTGGAAATGCGGCTGGTGGATCAGAAGGCGCGCGAAATCTACCTGCCCGTTCGGCGTAGTGAGTCGCCGTCGATGGACAATCTGGTGTGGCCCAATCTGACATTCAGCATCCGTCAGAAACGAATTGATCGAAAGGCGTTGCCGGCCGGTATTCCGGATCTCGGCCCGTTCGACTCCAAAGGCATCGCACGGGGAAAACTGCACCGGGCGAACGGCAAAGTGGAAGACATTCAGACGGGCATTGTCGCCATCAATGAGCTCTACGCCGAAGTCTTGTGCCTGACGCATGACTGGAGCTACTGCGTCGCATTTGATGCCATCCCACGAAATCAACTGGAGTCAATTCTGACACACGTTGACGATTTTCACAGCAAGCCGGATGTGCGTCTGAATCTTGTGCGAATGCTGATCAAGGCCAACTGTTTGCCCGAGGCCGCGTCATCGTTTGAAAAAGTGAAGGTTAATTTCCCCGAGCTTGCCGGTCGTCAGGATTATCAACAGCAGATTCGCGAACAGCTGGCCGGGCAGATTACAGCAGCCATCGAAGAACGTCGAAACGTGGGCCAGCACCAGCTGGCGGAAAATTACGCTCGCGTCCATCCAAAGAATGATCTCACACCCGAAACCATTGTTCGAGTCAATCAGTTGATTCGGTTTTACACCGACACGGACCAGCGCATCGATCATGTCCGAACGACGCTGGCCGCTTTGGCCGCACAGGTTGAGGACCCAAAGTTAAGGGAGTCCGTCAATCAGATTAATCGACTGGTGACTGGACAAATTGACGCGGACACGATCGATCGATTCGCCGCCTTTGAACTAGTCGCTCAGACGGTACCGCAGCCTCCGCAGGATGAAGCTGAAAAGCCGGACGCCGCGAAACCCGACGCGGCAATTGATGCGAATGGCGCTGCTGAAAATAAAGACGATGCTGAAAATGAGGATGACGATCGAGTGACGCCGGAGGAACTACTGGCCATGGGATTGTCGGGCTGGTTGATGGGGGCCGACAATACTCTGAAGAATCTGCGCGACGTTGTGTCGTTGTTTGATGCGCGGGAAGCCATTCTGGATTACCTGAGCACCGACGCAGCCGAAGCGGCGCAGCGTCAGGTTCTGGCCGATCGCATTTCCAAAATGGAAGGCGTGGGAATTGCCCGCGTGGCCGCAATTGTGCGCGGCCTGCCTGCAATCTCACCTGCTCGGATCGAACTGCCGCTGGCAGGATCTGCTGGCCAGTTCACGCTGGATTCCGGCGCCGACGGCATGGGCGCCGTCGGGATCGTTCCACCCGAGTACCATGAGACGCGGCAGTATCCGGTAGTCGTCGTCTTTCACGGCCACTTCGACACCGCAAAAAGCTGTCTGACCTGGTGGCAGAATCAGGCGGAAAAAAATGGCTACATCGTTGTTGCACCTGAGTGGCGCATGGAAAGCGAAGAAAGTGCAGCCGGTGGCGAAGCCGGCTATGGCGCTTCAGCCGAAACTCATGCCAGGTTTCTGACCTTTGTTCGGAAGCTGAAGAAGAGTCTGCGCATTGATGATGATCGGCTGTTTGTCGCTGGTCACGATCTTGGCGGCGAAGTGGCGATGGACATGGTCACTTCGCATCCGGATCTGTTCGCCGGGATTGTTTCTATCTGCAGCGCAGGACGTCGTCATCTGCAATGGACGGCTCCCAATGCAATTCTGCTACCATGGTATGTCGTCATGGGAGATTCGCAGGGCGACTGGTTCGAACGCATGGGAATCCTGTCCGCGCGACTGTTCAAACGCGACGACGAAATGGACATCGATTACGACATGGTCTTCGTAAAATATCCGTTCCGTGGTCTGGAACGGTACGCAGAAGAAGCGGACGATGTCTTTCAGTGGATGGCCCGACAAACTCGCGTTCGACAGCCGGAGAAAGTCTACGCCAAAATTCTGCGCAGCACTGATCTGCATTGGTCGTGGATCAGCCTGAAATCCTTACCGCCCCAGTACGCTCAGCTGGATGCTCCCAGCAACCCTTTTAATGGCGCATACCGACCTGCTGAACTGAATGTCCGACGTGATGACAAAAATCTGATTCGCATTCGATTCGCCCCATCCGATCTGTCTCTGATGCTGGCGCCGGATATACCCGGCCTCGATGTGAGTAAACCCATTCGAATCGCCAGCGGAAAGAAGACGATCAGCGTCGATTACCGGCCCGAGATCAGCCATCTTCTGGATGAGCTTTATCGCACTGGCGATCGAAGTCGGCTGTGCTACATGCGAATCGATGTGACAAAGTAAAATTGTGCCAGGGAGGCCTCTTGTCCAGACGACCGCGAATTTCCGTAGTGCTGACCTGTGAGCATGCGGGCCATCAGATCCCGGCTTCTGTAAAAAAGTATTTTGTCGGTGCTGAGGAAGTTCTCCAAAGTCATCGAGGCTGGGATCCTGGAGCCTTGCCGCTGGCTCGACAGTTCGCATCACAACTGGGGGTGCCTCTGGCTTTTTCGACGGTTTCCCGGCTGGTGGTCGAACTCAATCGTTCCGCCGGTCATCCACGACTGTTTTCGGAGTTCACTCGCGAACTTCCTGCAGATCAGCGCACGCGACTGTTTGAGCAATACTGGACGCCCCATCGCACGGCCGTGGAACAGGACATTGCAAAAAAGATAGCGAGTGGCAGCAGTGTGGTTCACCTTTCCGTGCACACGTTCACTCAGTACTTTGGCACGGAAGTCCGCACGACCGATATTGGACTGCTCTACGATCCTCGACGAACAGGCGAACGTCATCTGTGTTCCGCATGGCGCGACGAATTGCAGGCGGCCTGTCCGGCGTGGAAGATTCGCCGCAATCATCCGTACAAAGGCAGCTCCGACGGTTTTACGACATCGTTGCGAAAACGGTTCGACGCGGAACAGTACCTCGGGATCGAGCTTGAAGTCTGTCAGAAGTTTTTTCTTACCGGTGGTCCGGGCTGGAAAAAAATTCTTACGGTCGTCCCCGAAACCTTTCAGCGGACTCTTCAGGATTTCAGCCCGCGATCGTGAATGAGCCCCGCATTTTTGCCATCCTGGACGTAGCCACGGACGCACACCTCGATGCATGATTACTGATGGTGACTGAATTTTTTCGGTTTTTCATTCCTCTCTGTTGATTTAAGTCGTGACCATGACTGCCACAAATCGCCCTGTCGTCTGCTCCTTCGAAAGTCGCCGTGCAGAAGAAATGTGTTCGCTCATTGAACGGCAGGGCGGCCAGGCATTGTCAGCTCCGTCAATGCGTGAAATCCCGATTGAACACAATCCGGTCGCCATTGAAATTATCGGGAACATCATTGCCGACAAATTTCCGGCCGTCATTCTTCTGACCGGCGTCGGTACGGAAGCGCTGTTTGATGTGGCTCGCACACAGGGACTTTACGACTCTTTACTGGAAGGCCTGAAGCGAACAACGCTGATTATTCGAGGCCCCAAGCCGGCGGCGGTGCTTGGTAAAGTCGGACTGAAGTATGCGGTTCGTGCGCCGGAGCCGAATACCTGGCGAGAACTACTGGGAGCCATCGATCAGGCGGGTGTCGACCTGAAAGATCAGGACGTTGTTGTGCAGGAATATGGTCTTCCCAATCTGCGTTTTTATGGGGAGCTGCAAAGCCGCGGGGCGAAAGTCACGCCGTGTCCCGTTTATCGCTGGGCGTTGCCGGAAGATCTCGGCCCGTTGAAGAATGCATTGCAGAAAACTGCTGACGGACTTGTGGACGCCGTGATGTTTACCAGCGCCAATCAGGTCAGCAGCCTCCTGTCCGTGGCTTCAGATATGGGAGTGCTCGATGCCTTTCGCGCAGCCGTCGCCGGCCGGACGGTTCTGGCATCGATTGGTCCGACTTGCACCGAAGCGCTTGTCGACAACGGATTTCCCGTGCACGCCGAAGCCAGTCCGCCAAAGATGGGCCAGCTGGTTCGTGTGACCCTGGAAGCCTGTCTCCAGCGCCGAGGCTGATCGGGCAAGCGGACTTTCACAAATCCGTTGCACAATCAAGTCCCGGTTCCGAAATTACATCGCGAGTCACGCGGCTCGCGAGACGGCTGGAGCGGCCGGACGCACGGTTCCGGTGGATGCCACTTCCATGGCCATGATTTCCTGAGCCATCGCCATGTAATCCACTGCTCCCGAGCATGTCGGTGCGTAGTCGATGATTGACTGCCCGAAGCTGGGTGCTTCTGCCAGCTTAATGTTGCGTCGAATCTTCGTCTTGAAGATTCTTGCAGACGCCCACGGCGTATCGCCATCGCTGGACTGCAGGAACTGCTTCAGATCTTCCGTCACGTCAGCGGCCAGACGTGTTCCGGATTCGTACAGGCACATCATGATCCCGGTGACTCGCAGATCGCGATTCAGGCGGCGTGTGACCAAAGCCGTTGTTTCAAAAAGTTTCGAAAGCCCCTGAAGAGCGAAGAAGTGCGGCTGCAGCGGGATAAAGACTTCATTCACCGCCGTCAGCGCGTTGATCGTCAGCATGCCCAGCGACGGCGGACAGTCCATTACGACATAGTCAAAACGGTTCTGCTCTTTCCAGTGCTGCATCGCATTCCTCAGAAAGAACTCGCGGCCCTGAACGCCGGCCAGTTCCACTTCCGTGGCGGCCAGATCAATGTTGGCAGGAACCAGGGACAGATTTTCTCCCACCAGTTGTCTGGTGTGATCGAGTGTCGTCTGCTGTGTGAAGACGTCATAAACAGTGGGCATGTCCGGTCCGGCTTCAACGCCTACATGAAAGGACGCATGACCCTGCGGATCAAGGTCCATCAGACACACTCGCCGACCTTCACGAGCCAGTGCTGCCGCCAGATTCACGCTGGATGTTGTTTTGCCAACGCCGCCTTTTTGATTCATTACTGCGATACTGCGCATGGATCGGAGTCCTTCGCCCGGTGTGAACTGAATTCAGGGTGCTGTGTCCAGAGGGAGTCCTGTGGAGAGCCTGAATCTAGCTTCAGACAGAGTTCGTCAGAAGATCAGGTGACCTGATGTCTTTCTTCCGCCCACTCTTTTGCAGCAGATTCTGCCGAAGGGTCGGAGAGCCGGACAAGTTGACGGGCTTGCGGGCAACGCCGTTCAGCAGAGTTTGCCGCAGTTACATAGCAAAGGACACGGGTTCGCTGACGGCTTGCGTTCTGGCCTGTCACGCTCCGACAACCATGGGACTCACCACGGTTGCCGGGGAACATCGCCACCGCCTGCCGGTTCCAGAAGTCCTGACAGGCGCGCTTCATATTGAGTCTGACAATTGGATCAGGCCATGCGGACCGCGGCGGCAGTCTGAAGACTGAGCAGGCGAGCGGTCTGGTCAAACAGCCGCTGTGCATCGACCACGGAAACCACGTTCACGTCGCTCAGTTGGCCGGCCGTCCGAGTGAATGCGTCGGCGCACGATTGCCAGAACGCCGCTGAATTCTGTCGCTGGGTAAGTTGAATCCGGGCCTGCGTAATCAGGGCTGACAATTCATGCACAGCGGTTCTGAGGGGTTCTGACGAAACGGTTGAGCCGGCTGTCAGTTGTTCAGTCAGTGCCACACACTGCTGCTGCGACTGAGTCAGCATTTCCGCCAGTGATGCGGTCGGTGCATCAGCCATTAAAGAGGACAGGGCCGTTACCGAACTGCCGGCTGCAGAGAAGACGGCGAGAGTGCGGAGGAAGTTTCTTCGATTCATATTTTCTGCTCCTGTTCGTTTTGACCATTGAAGCCACAATCACCTTCGAGCTCGCAGTTGATGACGTCAATCATCTGCCGCAGTCGACCCACTTCTTTTCGCTTGAGAATCAGACTCAGTCGCGGAAGATCGGCCAGATGAGCATCATCAACCTCCAGCCGATGAACGGCCGCTCGCTCAATTTTACCACTCATGCAGATGTCTGAAAACTCGTCATTCAGTCGTTCCAGCAATTCATCGGGCGGATTCACATGCAGACGCAGCACAAGGCGGTCGCGGATAAATCGCATGCTGTTGTAGACGCTGTAGAATCCGAGGATCTCATCGACGGCCTCTTCCACATTGTCTGTCACTTTGAACAGTGACAGGTCGCCGGGCGAGATCAGTCCGTTGTCCAGCAGTTCGTCGCGAATGTACTTCAGAAACGCTGACCAGTAGGTTCCGCCGGGTTCATCCAGCATTACCATCGGCATCAGGTCACGCTTGCCTGTCTGGACCAGCGTCAGACTTTCAAAGGCTTCGTCCAGTGTTCCGAAGCCGCCCGGACAGCTGACGATCGCATGCGCCTCTTTCACAAACATCAGTTTGCGAGTAAAAAAGTATTTCAGATTCACAAGCTTGGGGTCGCCGGCGATGACAGGATTAGCTTCCTGTTCAAACGGAAGCAGAATATTCAGCCCCATCGCCATGGCTCGCCCACAACCGCGAAGAGCCGCCTCCATGATGCCGCCACCGGCACCCGTCACGACCATCCAGTTCTCTTCCGCCATGCGCCGGCCAAAAGCTTCGGCGGTTGTAAAACACGGGTTCTCAGGCTTCGTTCGAGCGGAACCGAAGACCGTGACCTTTCGATTGACACGGTACGGGGCAAAGACCTTGAATGCGTATCGCAGTTCTCGCAGAGCACGGCTGAGAATCTTCAGGTCGCCGCGAGTCGCCTTGTCTTCCGCCAGTTTGTCGGCCGTCTGTTTGATCTCGTCGATTAACTCGGCATGGTGCTTCAGTTCCGAAACGTGCTCAATCACGTCCATTTCAGACTGATGAGGATGCTTCAACGGGTGTCGCTTTTGCACGGCGAATGGCCTCCTGGCGTTTAAAATTCCTGACATGTCGCATCAGCTTTGTCTGCCGGGGCTCTTATTTCAAAGGACGGAATGTCAGACACCGAAAATGCGCAGGATGCTTCAACTCCCTCTGACACAGACCTGCTTTTGAAAATCAGCTTAACAACGCCTGCATCGCTTCTTCACGAGTTTTATAAATCGCCCAGATTGTGTCGAGTGCCGTGATTCGCAGCAATTCCAAAGCCATGTCGCTGGCTCCGCAAAGGACCAGTTCCCCGCCCTTTTTCTTGACAAATTTATGGCATCGCAGCAGCAGGGCCAAAAACACGGAACCAAAATAGCCCACTTTACTCAGATCAACGACAACCATCGGGGCTTCCTGGTCTGCCAGCGGTTCCATGACCAGGTCGGCGGCCTGCTCAACAAGATCCCAGTTCAGCGATTCGACACTGGATGCTGGAGTGACCAAAACCGTGTTCCCATGCCACTCGATTTGAAAACTGTCGAGTACTTCTGACACGATAGCACCTTTTCTGAGCTGAGATCTGAAAAGCCGACTTTACGATTCACCGCGTGAAATCATTGCCGACACGGCTTTCGCATCAACATAATTTCTTGCGGGAAAGCCGCAGCCTAATGCAATCCTGACAGCGCGGAAAGCATTCCGACGGACAATTCACTTTCCATTCGCGTGTGCGGCCCCAAATTGGTGGGCACGTTCAGGCCGTTCAACACGTTCTCGTTATCCTCGGCTTCGCTGTTGCGGAGCGGGAATACCCTATAGAATGCCGTCAGTCCCGAATGGATCCGAGCCATCGGCTTAGCCGCCTTTTGCGGTAATCACTGCGGCTCGTGATCAGCGAACGTTGACGCTTCGGTGGTGACTGTCGAAATCCTCGGCGGGAACAGTCAATCTCATCTTCGGTTTTACGAAAGCATTGCCCCATGAACGGTATTCAGGTCCTGACGGCTTCTCTCGAATCATCACGGAAAATGATCGAATGGATTGTCTCCGATTTTTCTGACTCAGAACTTCTCGTGCGCCCCGTTCCCGGTGCCAACCATATCGCATGGCAGCTTGGGCACCTGATTGCTTCAGAGCGCAGCATTGTTTTGGGTCAGATTCCGTCTCCGAACATGCCTGAACTACCGGCCGGATTTGAAGCCGCTCATAGCAAGGAAACAGCGGGCTCGGATGATCCGAGCGCATTTCTGTCTCGATCGGAATATGTCGCCTTGCTGGGCGGCATGCGTGAAGCGACCATCGCCGAAGTCTCAAAGTTGACCGAGACCGATCTGGATCGGCCGACGGAAGGCGGGCTGGCTTCATTCTGTCCGACACTTGGAAATGCCATCGGTCTGCTCAGCGACCATATCATGATGCATCTGGGGCAAGTGACCGTCGTTCGACGCAAACTTGGAAAGCCGGTTCTGTTTTAAAGAGGCTCTGACAAAAGTGGGACAGGCTGCCTCCCTGCCTCATTATTCCCAGCATTTTTCGCAAGATGCGGGAGCCAGTCCCAGTTTTGTTAGGCGTTCTAAATTATAAGACCGTATAACTGGATGGTAAAAAACGAATCCGATCGTGAGGATCTTATCCGCGAGGCTGTTGCTCTGCCTGAACGGACGGAGCTGCGCGTGGCTGGCTTTGAAGAACCTGTCACCATTGGATTTCGAGCCAACTCGGCGATGAGCGTTTTCATCGGACAGGATCCGGTCTACCAGTTTGATCCTGCCAGCCGGCTTCGTCGCGCTTATGTCGACGGTTTTCTTTATCGGAGCCAGCATCAGACGCTGGCTCAGTTGCAGCGAGTTCGAACGGAGTCTGGAACTCAACTGCTGCGTCACGATTTGACCGCCGACGAACTGGCCGCTTTTCGAAAACTAATGGTCAGCCGACTAACGATGCTCCAGTGTCAGATGACCTCCCGCCTGGCGGTCGCCCTGCGCACTGTGCCTGAACAAGTTGATCTACTGCCAAAGATCATCACGACCCTCAATAACGTGATTCATGTCACAGACTGGCTGGCGCCTCAGATTGGTAGGCGATAGTAACAGACGGCCAAACACTAACGCCCAAATACCGCCTACGATTTCCGTTGCAATCAGGAAAACTGGTCAATGATCGCTGTTGCATCTGCCTCGCCGACAATTGTATGGCATCATAGGCCGACGTGGCGACTCTGGTCACGCTGCTGAATCGTCCCGACCGCCGCGTCCGGCAGGAATCTCAGTCTGAACTGGTACGACGAAAGGCAGCTCACGAATTAATGCCGGCGGCCCAATCACCGGATCATGACGTGTCGGCCCGTCACGGTCTCTGGGGATGCTGACAACCGGGCCTTGCTTCCGTTGAAGGCATGAATCGGTCGGCCGAACTGCTTCTGCATGTCATCACAGATGAGTCCCATGGGTACTCGGATGAACTTCAGACATCAGCGGTTCACCGACCGTCCATTCGCGACCGTTACGGATCACCTTTCGGTACAACGTGTCGCGCTCCACCGGAACACGCCCGGCTTCGAGAATCAGCCGATGCAGCTGATCGACCGTCATTCCTTCCGGAGTCTTTGCCCCGGCGTCGTGATAAATCAGTTCGTGTACCACCGTGCCATCGATATCATCTGCACCGTAACTGAGCGCCAGCTGCGCCGTCTGCTCACCCAGCATAATCCAGTAGGCCTTGATGTGATCGAAGTTATCCAGCATCAGCCGCGACAGAGCGACCATTCGCAGATCGAACAGACCATCCGGCTTCTGAATTGAAGAAAGCTCGGTGTTCTCAGGATGGAATGCGAGAGGAATAAAGGTCTGAAATCCGCCGGTTTCATCCTGCAGCTTGCGAAGACGCAGCAGATGATCGACTCGGTGCTTCGCTTTCTCGACATGGCCATACAGCATCGTGGCATTGGAACGCAGGCCCAGTTCATGAGCCGTTCGGTGTACGTCAAACCACACGTCACTGTCCGCCTTGTGCTCACAGATCTCGCGCCGCACCTCTTCGTCAAAAATCTCAGCGCCACCACCCGGCATGCTGCCCAGGCCGACTTCTACCATCTGCTCAAGCACCCAGCGAATCGGCTTCTTTGTGATAAAACTGAACCAGCTGATTTCGACAGGAGTCCATGCTTTGACATGAATCTCCGGACACGTCTCATGGATCACCTTCACAACATTAAGGTACCAGTCAAAACTCTTTTTGTGATGCAAACCGCCCACCACATGAATTTCCGTCGCTCCCGCCGCTCGTCCTTCCAGAACTCGCTGGCGAAGCATCTCATCCGTAAACGTATAAGCCTTTTCGTCCTTCAGATCCGCTCTAAACGCACAGAAGCGACAGCGGTACACACAGACGTTGGTTGGGTTCAGATGAATGTTGGTGTTGTAGTACGCGAGGTTGCCATTTCTGCGTTCGCGGACCGTGTTGGCGAGTTGCCCCAGCACATGCAGATCAGCCTTCTCGTCCAGCAGAACGCCGTCTTCAAACGACAGACGCTGTCCGGCAAGGACCTTGTCGGCGACGGCACGAATTTGCGGATCGGAAATGGAAAGAGTCATAGTGATTGCTTTAACTCAAATCGTTGCAAATAGGTTTTCCGGAAGTTTTAAAACACCCACACATCAAGACAACCGAGTACCAGAATTCCGAAGCTGATGATGGCGTTGACATTGAAAAATGCCACATTCACGCGGTTCAGATCGTCCGGCCTCACAATCCAGTGTTCATACAACAGCAGGCCACTGATCGCCACGGTGCCAACTAGAAAGACAGGACCGAGGGCCGCCATCCACCACAACAGCAACAACATAACAATGGTGATCAGATGACTAAAGAACGCAATTCGCAGCGCCGCACGAACTCCCAGGCGAGCCGGGATACTGTGCAATTGTTTTTTTTGATCGTAGTCCGCGTCCTGACAGGCATAAATAATGTCAAAGCCGCCAACCCAGAAAAAGATCACGCCGGCCAGCAGTGCCGGGATCAGAGCGAACTCATCACGCACAGCAATCCACGCGGCAATAGGCGACATCATCAGCGCAGCGGAGAGCCAGTAATGACACAGGCTGGTCCAGCGCTTCGCCAGAGAATAGCCCAGCAGGAACAGCAGTACCGGCATCGACAGATACAATGGCAGTTGCTTCGGAAGAAAGATGGCCGTGGCTGCAACAAAAAACAGACTCATGACGATCGTAAACAACGTGACTGCCTGAACAGACAACAACCCGGCGGGAAGGTGTCGTCTGGCCGTCCGAGGATTGTCTGCATCGACATCGCGGTCGACGAGTCTGTTAAAAGCCATCGCGGCCGAGCGAGCCGTCACCATACAGACCAGAATCCCGATGAGGTCCTGCCAGCGAAAAACACTGTCTGGCTGCGACCATGCAATCACAGCAGACAACAACGCAAACGGCAACGCGAAAATCGTGTGGCTGAAGCGGATGAGTTCCAGAAAATGTCGAGCTTTGGAAAGCATGGTGATAAAAATGTGAGATGGAAACTTGGCCGAGACACCAGGGGCACTGGCAGCAGAAATGCCCAGTTCGCACTTCACCCGCTGCATTGGTGTCATACCGCAGCTTACGTCCCGATGTAACGCGAATACAAAGATCTGGCAACGGCCGGATCGCTGGTGCCGCGAATGATAGCTCGCCCGTCGGGAAAAATGGTCAGCTCAATGGGATTCTCATCTGCCGCTCGCGGCATGATCACCCTTATGAGAAACGGATTGGACGTTACCTGACCCGCAGTTGCCAGCCGAGCTGCCAATTCTGGCAGCGGAAGCTGCAGTTTCTCAGCCGGAGTGACCTGCACGGCATTTCGCCCGCAAAGAACAGTCGACGCGGAACGCTGAGTGCCATGCAGCCAAAGCCGCTCACCCTGATGACAGGCCGGACAACCGGAAGAATCTCGAAGTCGACCAACATCAATGGATCTGAATGTCCCCGCCCACACATCGACGATGGTCAGTTTGCGTTCTACCTGATCGGCCTGCCCGACCAGAATCCGCAACGCCATCGCTGCCTGCAGCGACGCAACCACGTTGACAGCCGGCCCCAGCACGCCCGCAGTGTCACACGTTTCCGTGGAACCGGGGGGTGGAGGCGATTGCATCAGACACCGCAAACAGGCGGACTGATGCGGAAAAATTGGCATGACCTGACCGACGCTGCCCGTACATCCGGTGAAGATCCACGGAATGTTTTTCTCCAGTGACACGTCGTTGATCAGATAGCGGATCTCGAAATTGTCGGTGCCATCCAGGATGAGCGACACCCGGCTGGCCAGTTCCGCAATGTTCGTATGATCGACATCGGCGACAATCGGTTCGATGGTGATTTCGGAGTTCACTCGGCGAAGTCGTCGCTCCGCTGCAATGACTTTGGGAAGGTGGTCGGCCACATCCTGCTCATCAAACAGAATCTGACGCTGCAGATTACTCAGCTCCACAAAGTCACGATCCACTATCCGAACATGGCCGACGCCCGCTCGCACCATCGCATCGGCCAGCACACATCCCAGCGCACCACAGCCGACAAGCAGTACGCGCGCTTCGGAAAGCCTCTGCTGACCGTCCTCACCGATTCCGGCGAACAGCATCTGTTTGTGATAGCGAGACATTGTCACGAGCGCAAACCTGTTGTCGTTGTCGACGAAAAATGCAGCTTCACGAATTCGATGGATTCGCTTCGGAGGTTCAGCCATTCTACCGGACACGATCCTGAAACATGAGTGAACCAGGGATCAATCCTCCCGGCGGCCACAAGTTCATCGATCGAAGTGGCAACCGGGGCACACGACTTCGCCAGAATCATCCGCGCGGCCGGCCAGCGAACGGCGGTCCAGAGGGCGATTGAATCACTCGTAACATCCCACGTCTGCGGCAGTCGCTCAACACCACTCCGACCTTCTTCAGTCTTCAAAAACGCCCAGGCATTCAGAACGGCAGTCCGCCGTTCGGCCCAAACAGCGGCCGCCTGTTCGCGATTGGTGACAAGCTTCAGAAACGGGGCAAGCCGAGCCAGCATCACGGCATTGTCGCTCATAGCTGAGATGGCTGCCCAATGAGCTGCCTCGTGTGATAACGAAAACTTCTCACCCAGTCGGCCGATCAAATCGGCGCCGGCGCCGCCACCAACGACGATAAGGACAGGGCTCGCCTGCAGCGCTTCCAAAGCCCCCCGCAGCCGGCTGATTAAGTCGGCACACGTCAGCAGACTGCCGCCCAGCTTCAGAATGACCGGTTGATTGCTCACAGAAGAACGCCTTGGTGCAAAATCGAATAAACCCGCGACGCAAGGTTACGAGCGGCTCAGTGACTCAGCATCAAACGCCACGCCCCGCCGCATCAAACGCCACCGAGTTCATCTCGGGGGTTCATACCGACTTTGCACCAGCATCTAAATCACCCGCCCACTGAATCACTCCCGCTGACGAGCAAACAACTCCGCGTCGCTAATCAATGATCTTGCTGATCGGATATTCAACAATTCCGCGAGCCCCCGCCTGTTTGAGCTGCGGGATTGTCGTGCGGACAAGGCTTTCGTCGACGATGGTATTCAGTGCCACCCAGTCCGGATCAGACAAATGCGAAACTGTCGGCGTCTGCAATGCCGGCAACATTTTCAGAACGGCATCAAGATCCTGAGTGCGGACATTCATCATCAGGCCGACCTTGCCTTCAGCCTCAAGACAAGACTGCAGCATCAGAGCGATATTGTCGATCTTCGATTTGGTCCAGTCGTCTTTATAGGCCTTGTGATTGGCAATAAAGCGGGTCGTGCTCTGCAGCACTTCGTCCATGATTCGCAAATTGTTGGCTCGCAGAGAACTGCCGGTTTCCGTGACTTCCACAATCGCATCGGCCAGCTTCGGTGGCTTCACTTCCGTCGCGCCCCAAGAAAATTCGACGCTCGCTTTTACGCCATGTTTTTCCAGAAAGCGAGTCGTTAGACCAACGGCTTCTGTGGCAATGCGTTTGCCTTCCAGATCCTTTACGGTTTTGATCGGTGACTCTTCCGGAACGCACAGCACCCATCGCACAGGACGCCGGCTGACTTTGGAAAACAGCAGCTCACAGACCTGATGCACATCCGCGTTGGTTTCCAGAATCCAGTCATAGCCTGTAATCCCGGCGTCCAGAATTCCGTTCTCTACGTAGCGAGCCATCTCCTGAGCGCGAATCAGCATGCACTCAATTTCCGGATCATCCACTGTTGGAAAGTAAGACCGCGGAGCAAATTTAATGTTGTAACCGGCTCGACTGAACAATGCCGCGGTGGATTCCTGCAGACTGCCAGCCGGGATGCCTAACTTCAAAACTCGACCTGACATGGTTTCAAAACCTTCAATTAAACGGAACGCACCACGGAATCACGGTCGTCTGCCGATTTAACGGAACGACTTTATTTGCCATACACGGCTTTGGGGTCAAACACTCGTTCCCCTTCAACGGCAAACTGCTGAGTCTGAGGGTCGATGCGGCGAAAGAAGCAACTGCGGAATCCTTCGTGACATGCCGCTCCGCCAATCTGGTTCACCTTAACCAGCAGTGTGTCGCCGTCGCAGTCAAAGTAGATGGCATGCAGTTCCTGCACGTTGCCGCTTTCCTCACCTTTTCGCCAGAGCTTCTTGCGACTGCGGCTGTAGTAAACCACCCGCCCCGTGCGCAGAGTCTCTTCGTAGGACTCTTTATTCATCCATGCCATCATCAGGACATCACCTGTCGCAGAATCCTGCGCGATGGCCGGGATGAGTTCATTCTTTGAAAAGTCAGGACCAGTCACTTCAGCCATGAGAGAAAGCCACATTCAGATCACAGCGGCTACAGCTTTCGCCGTCACCTGCCAGGTCGCGTAAATTCGCCGGGAATCAATTCGAGTTTGCGTACGGTACCGTCCGCGGCGATCGTTCTCCACCTGCGACACAACCCGAGCCCCCGGTTGCCGAACATTTCTGCATTCCACCCGGAATTTGAAGCAACTATTGCGTCCGATCTTCCAGCAATCCGCCATTCCAAAGAGCGAGAATCCCCCCGAATCCCTTCCCTCAGATCCGCTTTGCGGGACCGCTCTAAAACAAAAAGGACCGGAAGCATTTCGCGTCAGGTCCTTCAGACTGTTCAAGTTGCCTTCGTTTTCAGGTCATGAAAACTAATAACCCGGCCAGGACTCGAAGAGGTTGCGTCAGACACTGGGGAAACGGCACATTCTGAAAACGGTGGCCATTCAGGTGGCCAGTTTGGAAAAGATCCTGAAACGGTGGCCCGTTTGAAGGTGCGGGCGATAGCTGACCTGAATCAGGCCCTTGCCAGTTTGAAGGCGTGGCAGCAAATCGCGACAGCGGACGTAATAAAGGCGACGGCCGACGTCTTAGCAGATTTGCGGAACCACCTAGAGGAACTCTAACAGTCAGGATTCTCAGGCGAGACGCTTAAGAGTTGCGTTGAAAGTAGTGACTTGATCAGGTGTTCCATTTCTTTCACATCCACTTCAGGACGGCGCTCGTCCCAAGCCGCATCGGCGGCATCAATGGCACCGTAATACGGATTCTTGTCTCGCAAGATGAGGTCAGGAATAGTAGGAAAGCCAGGCAACTCCATCTTGTATCCGATGGAGAGGGCCAAGTAAGACAGCGCCCTTGATGTTCGACCGTTGCCATCGCCAAATGGATGAATCCAATTCAATCGCCACATGAGGTAGGCAGACACATGGATCGGATCGTCCGTATGGTCATTTGCGTAGTCACACATTCTGCCGACAAGCACAGGGACTTGGTCAAAATGCGGTGGCAGATGTTTCGAGTTCTTAATTTCGACGCGGTGACGCCGGAATTCACCGGCAGACGACCAAAGACCATCAATGGCAAACCATTGAAGGCGTTTGATGGTATCGGGACTCAACTTGAAGTCCCATTTCTCTTCCCGAATAATACGAAGAACCTCGTCAAACTGCCGCAGCCCATTCTGGGCTTCTTTATCGGCAATCTGGCGAGGATCAGTGATTAGTTGAATGTGGGAGGGGTGGTCTTCAACCGATGTGCTGCGCCGGTCCATCGACCTGTCCTCTGAGCAACTGAGAGGCGCGGCGGACGGTTTCACGAGTTATTTCATTGTTTTCAAACTTGGTATTGCCATACGCAAAACTCTCTCGCTGCTGATCACGCTGGGCGTCAGTCATTTTTGTGTGGCGAGCGGTCGCGATGAGTTCTTCCAAAGAAGCCATATTGATTCCATTTTTTGAAGGTGGTTGTGATAGAGGCTGAGTTGTTCGGCAAATGCCGTTTCATGTCAACCTGAGATTCTCGATTGGCACGTCCAGTAATGGTCTAAGACGACTCGGGGAGATACTCCAAACCACGCCAGTTAAGCGGCCAACCGAGCACAGTCTACATCGACATTTCGCATTTGCACGTCAGTCGGAGATTTGTCGAACAATTGTCGAACAGCGTTACAACAATTCAATGCCAGACTGCCCACTCTGCGAGTGTGAACGCCCATATATATGGAATGATCGGCACGAACGGCTGAACCGTCCTTCAAATCACAGACCGCCACTGCCTACCGAAAACAAATCATAAAGCGGGTGGCCGGTCGTTTTGAGTTCACCGGAACCTCCCGTAAGCTGTCCGTCTGAATTCCCACATACGGCCCTTTCGAAGTGAACCGGACACGATGACCCCAGAAGACTTCATCACGCGTTGGCAGCGAAGCGGCGGGGCGGAGATGGCGAACAGCCAGTCGTTTCTGAAAGAACTCTGTCTGTTGCTGGGGGTGCCCGAACCGAACCCCACGGAAGCCGACGAATCGACAAACACCTATGTTTTCGAAAAGGCCGTGAACCTGAACAACGGGGACGGGACATCGTCAACCGGGCGCGTGGACCTGTACCGGCAGAAGACTTTCGTTCTGGAATCCAAACAGGGAGCCGAACGGTGGGCGAATGAACTGGCGGAAGCCCTGGCCACTGTCACGAAGCAAAAGAAGCATCGGATACAGCATCTGACGAAGCCGGAAACGCAGGCGGCCCTGAAAGCTGTTTGACAGGATTGGCACCAAACGCCCACAATCCCAAGCAGGCTGGCCGGTCGTCGCCCTGAGGGATAACGTCGCGATCCATGAACCAACTTCAGATGTCGTCATTCATCCACGGGCGTCCACTTCAAGAAACCACTTTTCATGATCACCGGTGAAATCAAGAGTCAAGTGGACGGCATCTGGAATGCGTTCTGGACGGGCGGGATTTCGAATCCGCTGGAGGTGTTGAGCAGATCACGTATCTGCTGTTCCTGAAGCGGCTGGATGATCTGCAGACGCTGGAAGAGAACAAGGCGACTCGACTGAAGAAGCCGATGGAACGGCGAGTGTTTCCGGAAGGGAAAGATCCTAAGCACCCGTGCATAATTTTCTTCGTTTAACGGCAAGCCGAAGGCGTCGATTTTCTGTTAATTTGCCTACGCCTCCGGCTCGCCGTTAAACGAATTATGCCCAGGAACTTGCGCGTGGGTGCTTAGTGTCGCCTTTTGCTCCGCAAAAGTAGCGCAACTTTCGCAGAGCGAAAGGCGACACTGAAGGAACCGGGGGATGTTGAAGTGAAGATTCGTGAAGTCCTGGCAATTGTCAACGAGATGTAGCGACAGGGCGTCGTGGAACGATACGCTGTTGGTGGAGCCGTGGGAGCGACGTTTTATCTGGAGCCCGTGGCGACTCTGGACGCGGATATCTTTGTCGCCTTCAAACCGGAACCTGGTCAGCTGCTGATCACACCTCGGGCAATTTTCGATTTCCTGCTACCGCTCGGAGCGACGCTGGAGGGAGAATACATCGTGTTTGCAGGCTGGCCGATCCAGTTTCTGCCTCCGACCGGCCCATTGGCCGAGGAAGCTCTTGTAGAGGCCCGCGAATTTGATGTGGATGGAGAAACCGCCCGCGTGTTGAGTGCCGAACACCTGGCGGCACTGGCGTTGGAAACAGGTCGTGCGAAGGATAAAGCACGGCTGGTACAGTTTGTGGAATCCGGTGCCCTGGACGCTGAGAAATTCTCGGCCATTTTGGCAAGGCACGGGCTCACGCAGAAATGGCAAACCTTTCAAAGGCAGATGCTGGAATGACCACAGCTGAAATGGAAAGAATTCTGAAGAGTAAGCAAGCGATGCGAAGCCGCCTTGCTGCACTTCCGATTTGTGAAAAGCTTCGTCTCCTGGATGAACTGCGTGAACGAGCCGTCACGCTTGCAGCCAGTCGAGACGTGGCGAAGAAACAGGAAGCAACGTCGTGATTCAGACAACTATTGACTCACCACGTGGGCAAAGACCGGGAATCCGTCAGCGTATGAATGACGAACGAACCAGTGTCGCCTTTCGCTCTGCAAAAGCACGTACTTTCGCGGAGCGAAAGGCGACACTGGAGCCTCCCCAAATCCGACGATGCCCCACCACGGCTCAAAGTTTCTGCGTCCCCAAAGCCGACATTGTGGCTCAGGGTTACGACCTATCGATCAACCGTTACAAGGAAGTGGTTCACGAAGAAGTCGAACACCGTCCGCCGCAAGCGATCCTGGATGAGCTGGAGAGTATTGAGAAGGAGATCACCCAAGGCATGAAGCAACTGCGAGGGATGATTGAAAGTGGAAAGTGAAAAGTTGAAGGGCGAAAGGATGCCAGAAAGAGATCTGAAAAAAAGGACTCAACAGTTTGCGTTGCGCGTGATTCGCATGTATCGAAAGCTCCCGAAAACGGAAGAGGCGAGGATCATTGGTAAGCAGGTATTGCGATCTGCAACCTCTGTCGGTGCCAATTACAGGTCATCGCAACGAGGAAAATCGAAGCGTGACTTTATTGCAAAGTTGGCAATTGCTGAAGAGGAAGCCGATGAAACCTGCTACTGGCTCGAACTGATAATCGAAGCTGAAATCATGTCGGCTACATTGCTCGACCCCCTGTTAGATGAAGCGAAACAAATCACAGCCATCTTGACCGCTTCGGGGAAGAAAGCGAAAGAAAATGAAAAGTAAAAAATCAACGAAAGTGGAAAGTGCAAAATCGAAAGTCGAAAGTGTTAGCTTGGGAAGTGTTGCTTCATTTGATCGAACCGCAGCGATTTTGAAAGAACGCAATGGATTGGCATATATCAGTCTCGAAGACATTGATTCAACGAATGGTTCGATACGAATTGTAGAGCGAGCCGATCCGAAAAGCACAAAGTTTGCCTTTTCACCGGAACATGTGCTTTACGGAAAACTTAGACCAAATCTGCGAAAGGTTGCAAGACCCGATTTTTCCGGAATTTGTAGCACCGACATCATTCCGATTCGCCCGTCCAAAAGGTTAGACCGCGATTATCTTTTCCATTTCCTGCGCACCCCCGCCGTAACAAGACTGGCAACCCAATTCGCGGTTGGCATCAATCTACCAAGACGTAGCCCGAAACAACTTTCCACTTTCGACCTCCCACTTCCCACTTTCAAAGCGCAGCGCCGGATTGCGGAGGTGCTGGACCGGGCGGATGCGTTGCGGGCCAAACGCCGCGCCGCCCTCGCCCAACTCGACGAACTCACACAATCCCTCTTCCTCCACATGTTCGGCGACCCTGTGACGAATCCGAAAGGCTGGCCGCTGAGAAAGTTGAGCGATGTCGGCACGCTGGACAGAGGCATCTCCAAAAATCGGCCTCGAAACGCACCACAGCTTTTGGGCGGCCCGTATCCACTGGTGCAGACTGGCGATGTCGCCAACTGCGGTGGATACATTCGCGGCTTTCAGAGCACGTATTCTGAAATCGGCTTGCGGCAAAGCAAGATGTGGCCGGTGGGGACGCTGCTCATTACTATCGCAGCGAACATTGCAAAGACAGGTATTCTGACTTTCAGCGCCTGCTTTCCTGACAGCATTGTCGGCTTCCGGGCTGCAGACGCCGCAACTGTTGAATACGTCCGCACCTGGTTGTCATTCCTCCAAAAAGCACTTGAGGACTCCGCGCCGGAATCTGCGCAAAAGAACATCAATCTGGCGACGCTGCGAAGTCTTGACATTCCACTTCCGGCGATCACTTTGCAGCGTGAATTCGCCCAGCGGGTGTCAGCGGTGGAGCAACTGAAAACATCGCACCGCACTTCGCTGGCTGAACTGGACGCACTGTTCGCCACCCTCCAACACCGTGCGTTTCGAGGCGAGTTGTGAGCGGGCAGCACCAACCTTTTCCCGTCATTCGTATCACAGACGACATGATTCTCCAGGACGAGCCGATGGGCGGAAAGGACAAATTCTGGTGTCAGTTCCCGACTGAAACTGCCGGTGGGGGACGATGGCTGTTCAAGCAGCCACGCCAGGAAGCAGAAAAAATGGAGCATCTCGCCGAGAAGATTGCTCAAGAGTTGGCCGACCTGATCCATGTTCCCTGTGCTCGTACTGAGCTTGCCGAATACGGCGATATTCGAGGCACGGTTTCGAAGGACGTTCAGGCAAGTGGCGAAGTTGTCGTTCACGGAAACGAGATTATCGCTGGTCGCGTGATGGGTTATGACGTGGATCGCAAACGCCGGACGTCGGATCACACGTTTGAGCGAATTCGCGAGGCGATCATGCAGGTTTGCAAGGGGACATGTGAAGAAGTCATGCGACAATTCACCGGCTATCTCGTGCTGGACGCATTGATCGGAAACACAGATCGACATCATGAAAACTGGGCCTTGTTGCGTCGCGAATCGAAGGCCGGTGTGACTTATCGGCTTGCGGCTTCGTTTGACCATGCGTCCTCGCTGGGGCGTGAGATGAAGGATGAACGGCGGCGACGAATCCTTGACCAGTGTCAAATAGACGTCTACATCGCGAAAGGGCAAGGAGCAATATATTTGGCCGATCTGGGAGAGCAGACTCTCTGTCCGATGGATCTGGTACGTTATCTGACCGTTTCCAATCCAGAACTGTTTCGATCCTCCGGAGTTACTTTAGACAGCGTGACTTCAGAGAACGTGGATGGTATCCTTTCCAGAATTCCGGCTGGGTGGATTTCGGAGGCCCAAAGGGCATTCGTGTCCAAACTGGTCCAGGTAACTCGCCAGATGTTAAGTGATGTGACCCCATGAAAACCTTGTTCGTGGCGTGGAAAGATCCGCAGAATGTGTCGGGGTGGTTCCCCGTGGGCCGACTTGATGCGGATGTGCTGACAGGCCGATATCGATTCCGCTACCTGCAGGGGGCTGTTGAGGCCGCAGAGCAGTGCGGTTTTGTGCCGTTCGATAGTTTTCCGACGATAGAACAGGAATACATCAGTGGGGAATTGTTTCCATTCTTCGCGAACAGGCTACAGAACGTAAACCGGCCAGGTTTTCGTGAGCATTTGCGCCGTCTGGACCTTGAACCCAATGGCAATGAATCTTTTGACCCCATCGAAGTGCTGGCGGTCAGCGAGGGCCGCCGGGCCACCGATAATCTTGAGATCTTTCCCAAAGTCGAACGATCCGACGGCGGAAATTTTGCGATCAAATTTTTCCTTCACGGCTGGCGACACATTCACCCGCACGGTGCGGCCCGCATCCTTTCTCTTCAGCCCGGCGAACAACTCGGTGTGGCGATCGAGGCCACGAACCCAGCAACCGGATTTGCGATTCAGATTCAGACTGTCGATCGTGTTGTCATCGGCTATGCGCCTCGATATTTGATTGAAGATCTGGGCCAAGTGATATTGCAGTGTGCAGGGAGCGTCAGTGCCTCTGTAAGTCGATTGAATCGACCGCCAGCTCCTCCGAGCCAGCGATTGCTGGTTTCATTCGAAGGGTGTTGGCCTGAGGGTTACCAACCGATGAGCGGAGAGGAATTTGTACCAATTGATAAAGTCGGAGTTGTACCGGTACAACATGCCGTTCGTTAGTCCACATTTCGATCGATCCAAGTGATAGTGGATCGGTCGTTACCAAAAACGATGGGGGCGTTTTTGCGTAGAATCCGATAGCTCACCCATGGTGATATGTCCCGTCGGACGCTCAGGCTACGGATCCGAATTTGCCGATTTTCCAGCCGAACCTGACCAAATTTCACGAAAAATGGTCTACTCGTGATCCTGTTGTGTCAGCGTTGGAGACAACGGTATACTAGGAACATCGTTTTTGCGGTATTCGTGTTTTTGGGGTGCTCGAATGTTTGACGTGATTTCCAACCGAATGGACGCCTTTGAGCGTGAATCGGATTCATGGAAAGCCGACCACATCGAGGCGCTGGCGTGCATGGATTTCGAACTGTTCGTTCAGGGAGCGATTGCAGTTCGAGAAGGAATTGAATTGCTGCACGAACGAATTGACGTTGTTGCAAATGGCGACAATCTCAAAGCCGGATTGATGAGGCAGTTTCTGTGGAATCTGACTCAGCGTTGGCTGAACCGATGTGAAGACATCGACCGGGAAGCACGAGGCTTTGAAGTACGCAATTTTGACGTCAAAGGCATGGTCGAGTTCAGACGTCTCTGGTGTGATACGGTTCAAGCCGTGCAGCAGTCAAATGAGCCTGCTGTTCCGCATGTGCCTTTGAACGAATCGACGATTCGGATTCGCAAGCCAATGCATTTCTATTCGGTGACTGAAAGATGATTGAAACGACAACACAACGTATCTTTTCCCTTGGGAACATGTTTAACGCATGGCAGCGTGATCACTCCGATGCCAAGAATGAGTCGAAGCGAGACCGCACATTCCCGTTCTCGTTGCAACAGCTGGAAGCATTGTTTAAAGAAGCAGTGACGATCAAGGTCATGACCGAGAAGATGCAACGGCAGTGGATTGAATCTGTCACATCGGGAGCACTTGAGCCGAACCTCGCCGTTGACATCGAGTTCCATCAAGCATTCCAACTTTGGTACACCAAATTTTCACCGCTCCGACTCTTGATTGCCTATCTCGCTGAGGGTGGCTTCAAGCTGCGACATAGCGAAAAACTCCTCAATCATCTCAAGTTGAGTGAAGAGGTACTCGCCATCACGAAAGAGCCCGTGACCGCAGTTGCACCAATCCGTCCATCGCCGCCTGGCGGTCGATTCGTGGATGTCTCGCGGTATGACGACTGAGCCATCGCAACGGTCACATGGTCTGCATGTTGGGGCAGTGGTCTACTGTCGGGCTTTGTGTCCACCTGATGGCGATGCAGCCAAGGCCAAAGATCGGCGTGTGATTATTCTGCAACTGCCGACAGAACCCAATGGTGAATTCATTGGTATTGTGACCGCGACTTGTCGCCTGAAGGTGAATGAATCGCAGGAAGTTGAGATTCCGCATCGACCTGATGGGCATCCCCAAACCACGTTCAGTGCTCCTACCGTCGCGGTGCTTGGCTGGCGGCACACATTCACGTTTGCGGACATCATTCCCGGCTGGAGACGTGGGCGAGTTAGCAGCGATCTGGTCGCACATATCAACTCGAAGATCCAGGAATATGATTCATCCACTGGCTGCTGAATATCAATCCAACGTCGCCGGTGGAGATTAAAATTCGCGGCTGTTGCGCGTGACATTGTCACCACCGGCAGGGACACTTGCGTATCACAGGGGGCGGAACGGTCCGCTTTCCCAGTCTGACTCTGGCGATATGTGTCCGATGAGTTCTGCAAATGGGTAACTTTCAATTCCTGCTGCCTGAGTTTTCCGCCGTGTTTGAGTCCGCCAGTAAGGCGGAATCGCTGGCGATCACTGATCCGCGTACGGCGTGTTTCTACGCGCGGCGAACGCTGGAACTGGCGGTTTCATGGGCCTACAAGTTCGACAGCGGGTTGAAGCTGCCGTATCAGGACAACATCTCAGCCCTGATTCACGAACCCACGTTCAAGCAGATTACTGGCGATGCTGTGTTCAACAAGGCGAAGGTGATTGTCACGCTGGGCAACCGAGCGGTTCATCATCATCGACCGATCCCGCAGACTGATTCAACGGTTGCGGTCAAAGAATTGTTTCATGTTTGCTATTGGCTGGCCCATTCGTACTCTCGGCAGAACCGTCCGCCGTCCGGCCTGACGTTCGATCCGGCAACGTTGCCGACGACCACACCGGTACCGCGCCAGACGCTGGAACAACTGCAGAAGCTGTCAGCGGAACTGCGGAACAAAGATGAGAAACTTTCGCAGCTGCTGGCCGACAAAAACTCGCTGGATGAAGAACTCCAGCGGCTGCGTGCAGAAGTGGCAGCCGCTCGCAAGGCAGCAAGCGCTCAGCCGGATACGCATGATTATTCCGAAGCGGAGACTCGCGATTACTACATCGATTTGCTGCTGAAGGAGGCTCGGTGGGCTCTGGATCAGACGCGGGATCGCGAGTTTGAAGTGACAGGCATGCCGAACAATCAGGGGCTCGGTTACGTCGATTACGTTCTGTGGGGCGATGATGGGAAACCGCTGGCGGTGGTGGAAGCGAAGCGTACAAAACACGACTCTCGCATTGGTCAGCAGCAGGCGAAATTGTATGCCGATTGTCTGGAGAAAATGTTCGGCCAGCGGCCAGTGATTTTCTATTCGAATGGTTATGACCACTGGATCTGGGACGATGTGAACTATCCGCCACGACCGGTTCAGGGGTTCTACAAGAAGGCCGAACTGGAGCTGCTGATACAGCGACGGACGACTCGCCGCTCGTTAATGACAGCGAACGTCAATACAGAGATTGTGGAACGTGACTACCAGATCCGTGCGATTCGCCGCATCTGTGAAGCCTTCGAAACGGACAAAGATCGCAAGGCACTGGTCGTGATGGCCACGGGGGCCGGGAAGACTCGGACGGTGATTGCGCTCTGTGAATTGCTGATGAAGGCCAACTGGGCGAAGCGAATTCTGTTTCTCGCAGATCGAGTGGCTCTGGTGATTCAGGCGGGTAACAATTTCAAGAAGCATTTGCCGGATGCGGCGCCGGTCAATCTGGTGACGGAAAAGGATGCGGAAGGTCGAGTGTATGTCTCCACGTATCCGACGATCTTTCCGAGGACGAAAAAGATCAGTGGGACGCGCTGGAGTGGGAGGAAGACGGTCAACCGCCGGAACGTGTGGATGCGGCTGCAGTGAATCAATGGTTGTTCAACAAAGACACCATCGACAAGGTGCTGGAGCACCTGATGACGCACGGTCAGAAAGTGGCGGGCGGTGATCGCCTTGGCAAGACCATCATTTTCGCGAAGAACAATGATCATGCTCAGTTCATCGCTGCGCGTTTTGATCTGAACTATCCGCATTACAAAGGCCAGTTTGCCAAAGTCATCACCTTCAAGACCACGTACGCTCAGACTCTGATTGACGACTTTTCACAGAAGGACAAGATGCCACACATAGCGATTTCCGTGGACATGCTGGACACTGGAATCGATGTGCCTGAAATCGTGAACCTTGTGCTTTTCAAGCAGGTGTGGTCGAAAACCAAGTTTCTGCAAATGCTGGGGCGGGGGACACGCTTGTGTCCGGATCTGTTTGGTCCAGGGCAGGATAAGAAATATTTCTTTGTGTTCGACTTCTGCCAGAACCTCGAGTTCTTTCGGCAGAATCCTGAGGGTACGGAAGGCAGCACTGCGGAATCTCTTGGAAAACGCTTGTTCAAGCGACGACTGGAGCTGATGACTGTTCTGGACATGAAGTTCACCGCATCGGATTACGGGGAAGTTGTTGAAGAAGCGGCTGAGTCGTACGCGGAGCCCAGATCAGAAACGGAACTTCGCAAATTTCTGGCGGAGTTGCTGCGGACCGAAGTGGCGGCGATGAACCTGAACAACTTCGTCGTGCGGCCCAATCGTCGATGGGTGGAGAAGTTTTCGCAGGCGAACGCCTGGAAATCTTTGCCGGTGGAAACGGTGGTGGAACTGGCTGAGAAAGTGGCTGGCTTGCCGACCGAGTTGGAGTCCGACGGGGAAGAGGCGAAGCGGTTCGACTTATTGATTCTGAATCTGCAGCTGGCAGTTCTGAAGTCCGAGCCGGCGTTTGAGCGACTTCGTGACCAGTTGAGGGCGATCGCCGGGCTTCTCGAGTTGAAGTCTGCAATCCCTGCCGTTCAGGAGAAGATGCCGCTAATTCAGGCTTTGCAGTCAGACGACTGGTGGCAGGACGTGACAACTCCAATGCTGGACGCCGTACGACGCCGTCTGAGGCTTTTGGTGCGTTTGATTGATAGAAACAGCGGGTCATCCTCTTCACGGATTTTAAGGACGATCTGGGGGCTTCGACGGAGGTTACGCTGCCTGAGTTCACGACGGCTAATGAATGGGAAAAGTTCCGGGCCAAGGTCCGCGCGTTCTTGCTGTCGCATCAGGACGTGGTGGCCGTGCAAAAGCTGCGCAAGAACGAACCGCTGACAGCCGGCGATCTGACAGGACTGGAAAACATCCTGACAGAAAATGGTACTGCAAAGCCTGAGGACCTGCAGAAGGCCAAGGTGGAATCTGAGAACCTTGGCTTGTTTCTTCGTTCGTTGGTGGGACTGGACCGCGATGCTGCGAAGGCCGCTTTTTCACAGTTTCTGACGAGCAATACGCTGTCAGCGAATCAGATCGAGTTTCTGAATATGATCATCGATCATTTGGCACAGCACGGTCTGAATGGATGCGGACGCGTTTTATGAATCGCCGTTCACGGATCTGGCGTCGTCCGGGCCGGAGAGCCTGTTTCGGCCGGACCAGGTGGATGCCCTGATTGCGATCCTGGCAAAAGTGCGGTCGACGGCGATGTGATCGTTGCGGACGTAGGAGAGGAGTGAGGCGGTTGCTCGCAAGCATTACCTGCAGACCGCCTCACCGACACACACTTTGAGTAAGCAGTGGCAAAAAGTGGTCCACTTAGTGGCACAGTGCGACAGCGTATCAGAGCGTTTGGTAACGTTCGCAAATATCTGGGCACAAAAATAACCCGGCCAGGACTCGAACCTGGAAAATCAGAACCAAAATCTGATGTGTTACCATTACACCACCGGGTTACATACTTCGCTGCGAAGTCTATGACGTGCGGCTTGTGGGAACAAGACAGGTCGATCGAGTCGCAGGATGCAGAAAGAATCCGTCAATTGGCACGGATTCTTTCTCTTTTCTTCTCAGTCGTTGCGGAGACGGATGCCGACTTCGCCAAGCTTGAGACGGATTTCGTTGAGTGAGGTCACACCGAAATTGCGGCTGGCCAGAAGCTCGTCCGGAGTGCGTGACACCAGCTGTCCGATGGTTTGAATGTTCAAGCGGCTCATGCACTTGCGTGAACGCACTGAAAGATTCAGGTCAACAACCAGCTTGTTCATCATTGCCTGCTCTTCAGGCGACAGGCTCTGATCAACAACATGATCACGTGAATGGATCTTGTGCAGATGCTGGCCAATTCGCAGGCCGTGAGCGGCGAGCAGTTCGCGGATTTCCATCAGCGAGGTTTCGCCGAAGTTCTTACCAGCCAACAGTTCCTGTTCGCTCACTTCGGTCAAATCGCCCAGCGAATTGATGTCCATCGCCTGGAGACAGTTTCGGCTTCGCACGGAAAGTTCGAAGTCGGTGACCGGGCGGCTCAACAGGTGCTTCATGCGAGCTTCCTGGCGGGCCTGGTCTTCGTCGTAGTACATGCCCTGCGTCGCGTCGATGTCCTTCAGGTACAGAGCAGCGAACTCATTGTTCGGATCGTACTCACGCACGCGACGGAAGCAGAATGCGGCTGCCTGGTAGTTTTCTTTATCTTCATAAAGCAGGCCAAGGTTCAGCATGGCTCCGGTGAAGAACGGCGGACGTGACAGCGATCGCTCGTAAAGGCGAATTGCCTCGTCGTCGTTGCCACGCAGACAGTTTTCAGCCGCCAGCCAAAACAGAGCTCGCGGGTGATGCGGATCCATATCGACGGCGCGTTCGAAGTATTCGACGGCAGTCAGAGAATCGCCACGATCGGCCCAGATGCAGCCCATCTGAAAAGAGTACTCAGCGCGGCTTGCGGCGGATGCGGCAACACTTCGCAGCAGCTTTTCCGCATCGTCAACTCGCCCAGAAGCTCGAATTGCACCAGCGCGACGCAGAGCACAGCCGACGGGATCGAAGCCAGCTTTTCCTGCCAGGTCAAATCGTTCCGCAGCTTCGTCCGGGCGATGCAATGAGGTCAGGCATTGGCCATGAATGAATAGCGCCACGCCGTCTTTTGTAACGCCGGCGAGAATTTTGTCGGCCTGAGCCTGACGGGCCAGCAGATAAGCGCCGACACCAGCGCGAGCCAGCAGACCTTCTGATCTTTCACCGGCCTCAACGCGCCGCGTCAGTTCACCAACGCCCTGTCGCACTTCCGTCAGTTGCGATCCACTGACAGCATTCTCTAATAGTGTGAGGTCAGCGGATGACAACAGACCTTCAGACTCAAGAACTTCTTTGAGGTTGACCATAATGGCTTGAGGCACTTCTTTTGATTCCTGACAAACCGGAAACTTCATGGACAAGGAAAATCATGCAGACAATACGGTCATGCCAGCTTCATACCGGAATTGAATTGCCGCAGGATTCAGAGCGACAAAAAAGCTTCCGAAGCAGAAGAAACCGCTGCGGCGCAAGATTTTCGAAACCGAGTAGTTTAACGTTCCAGCTGACTTGACACAAATGAGACTGACATTTTCCGCAAACTGTCGCCGGTTTTGTCCTGCCTCACCGTAAACACCCATCATCATTCCGACGCAAGTATCTATATAGAAATGATTTACAACTCGCCATCAGCTGCCCGGCGACTCGCAAAAATCCTCGCGTTTTCTCGGTCAAACTGTCGACCATGAAAAATTGCTTGAACAGTTCGCTGGATTGCTCACACCGTCGAGGGACGACGAAATTCCTTAAATTGCCCTGTTTTTGCAACTTACGAAAGTGAAAGCGGAGGCAAGCTGCGATAGCTTGACAGTTCGGCGATAGCGAGTCGCCGGTGACGCACGGCGATTTTGTCGTGCGGTTTTTCCGCGAGCTTGATGGGCGGGATCGTCGATGCTGCGTGCATTGTCTTTGCTGGGCGTAAGTTTTTCGTTGCTGTTCCTGGCGTTGCTGAGCTCAGCGACGGCCGATCAGACGTCGAAACCGCAGGAGGCGTTGCGAAGCCATCCGCCGCAGGTTTTTGCATTGACGAATGCAACCGTCGTGGTCAACCCGGACTCGCGGCTGGAGAACGCGACGATCATCGTCCGCGATGGCAGAATTGAAGCGGTTGGTGATGTTCAGCCGCCAGCGGATGCCGAAGTGATTTCATTTGCGGGTAAAACGATTTACCCCGGCTTCATCAATTCCTACACCGAACAAAACGTTACCGGTGATCCTCTGGCCGGATCGGCTCGCTACTGGAACGGGCAAGTCACTCCGCAGCTGTCGATGGCTGAACACGCCGGGACACAGGATGGCCTGAGTGTCCTACGGAAACAGGGATTCGTTGCTCAGTTGATCGCTCCGGCGGACGGTGTCATTCGGGGCACAAGTGCGATCGTGACCACAGCGGCCGGAGAATTAAACACAACGTTGCTGGCGCGAGATGTCGCGCAGCATTTGCAATTGACAGTGCCTCGCCGCAATCGAGCAGGCTATCCGGGCAGTCCGATGGGAGCCGTTGCGCTGGCCCGCCAGGCACTCTACGATGCTCAATGGTATCGCGACGCGCATTCGGCTGTTGATGCAGACCCATCACTGCCGATCCCAGAACAGAACGATGCGTTGGGGGCTCTTCAGCCATTGCTGGCGGGCGAGATGCCGGTGATCGTGTCCGCTTCCAACGAACAATTTGCAATGCGGGCCGATCGATTTGCAGCAGAGTTCGGTTTGTCGCTGATCATCAAAGGCAGCGGCAACGAGTACCGCAGACTCGATGAAATCGCGGCCACAAAAAGGCCACTGATTCTTCCACTGGCATTTCCAAAGCCGCCCAACGTGTCCACGCCGGAGAGTGCTCAGGACGCGAAACTGGAATCACTGCTGCACTGGGATATCGCTCCCGAAAATCCGGCGCGTGTCGATGCAGCCGGAATTCGCTTTGCCTTGTCGACGGATCGTCTCGAATCAAAGGCCGACTTTCTGAAGTCACTTCGAAAAGCTGTTGAACGTGGGCTGTCACCTGCATCCGCGTTGCGTGCTTTGACGGAAACTCCGGCCGATCTGTTCGGGCTGAATCGTCAACTCGGGGCCATCCAGGCCGGAAGGCTGGCGAGCTTTGTGGTGACTGACGGAGATCTGTTCGACGGAAAGACAAAGGTTCTGGAAACGTGGGTCTCAGGAACTCGCTATGAGCATCTTTCCAATTGGGCTCGAAGTGCTGCAGGATATTATCGCCTGAATCTGGAACAGGCGGCCGATTTTCCGGGACAACTGTTTCTTGAAGTGACGGAAGTTGATGACAAACTCAACGGCCGAATTTCAAGACAGTCGATTCCAAAGCCGAAAAAGAAAGCAGCTGGCAGCAAACAAGCAGCCATCGACGAACCCATCGCGGATCCCAATGCGGGCGAAGGCAATCCAGGCTCCGATGCAATGCCCAACGAAGCCGTCTCGTCTGAGCAGACTGGCGATGAACAGACTGCGGACGGCCAGCCAGCCGCCGCCGCTGATTCCGCTGCAGAAAAAAAATCCGCAGAGCAGAAAGAGGTTCTGGATCTGGCGACGCTAAAGCTAAATGATACGGCTTTGTCGGCAACGTTTTCCGGTAAGGACTGGGGCATCGAGGGCACTGTTCGCGTCTCACTGACGTTGACGGAAACGGATGCCGCGGTAAAAGATCGCCCAGCAGGAATCGGCAGCCTCGTGTGGCCCAATGGGACTCGCGTGATTGCATCCGCAACGCGTCTGGGTCAGCCGATTGAAGATCCTAAACCGGCTGATGAAGCGGACTCTGATGCGGTCAAGAAAGAGACACCAGAAAACGAAACGCCCGATGGTGAGCTAAAGACGGAAGTCACTGAGTCAGCTGGTTCGGATGCTGCGAAGAAATCAAAGCCCGCATCTTTTGCAGTGAACTATCCACTGGGTGCGTTTGGCCGGAATGAAATCCCGGCCGCGGCCAAGCTGACAGCGTTTACTCATGCGACCGTCTGGACTTGCGGACCACTGGGGTTGATTGAAGACGGAACTTTGATTGTTGCTGATGGTCTGATCGCGGCTGTCGGCAAAGGGATCGATATTCCTGACGGAGCCGAAGTGATCGATGTTAAAGGCCTGCACATTACGCCGGGGATCATTGACTGTCACTCACACATGGCGACTGATGGTGGCGTCAATGAAGCGACTCAGGCGATCACGTGCGAAGTTCGTGTTGGCGATTTTGTGGATGCCAATGATGTCACAATTTATCGTCAGCTGGCGGGTGGTGTGACGACGGCCAACATTCTGCATGGTTCGGCAAACCCGATTGGCGGACAGAATCAGGTGGTCAAACTTCGCTGGGGACTTTCGGGCGAACAGATGAAGTTTCAGGAAGCTCCCCAGGGCGTCAAGTTTGCTCTGGGTGAGAACGTGAAGCAGAGCAACTGGACCGATGCGAACGGGCGTTATCCGCAGACACGAATGGGCGTCGAACAACTGTATCGAGATTCCTTTGAGACAGCTCGCGATTATGCTCGCAAGATGGATGCCTGGAAGACGAATCGTCGAGGTCTGCCGCCGCGTCGCGATCTGGAACTGGATGCGTTGCGTGAAGTTCTGGACGGTGACCGCTGGATCCATTGTCACAGTTATCGACAGGACGAAATCCTCGCTCTGCTTCGCATTCTGAAGGAGTACCAGATCACGATCGGCACGTTCCAGCATATTCTGGAAGGCTACAAGGTTGCCGACGAGATGGCGAAAGCCGGGGCGATGGCTTCAGCATTCTCCGATTGGTGGGCTTACAAATTCGAAGTGCTGGATGCGATTCCTCATGCGGGCGCCCTGATGCATAAGCAGGGTGTTGTGGTGTCGTTTAATTCTGACGACGGTGAGCTGGCTCGCCACTTGAATCAGGAGGCTGCGAAGGCTATCAAATACGGTGGTGTGCCGCGTCAGGAAGCTCTGAAGTTTGTCACGCTGAACCCTGCGAAGCAGTTGCGAATCGATCATCTGGTGGGTTCTCTGGAGACTGGCAAGCAGGCCGACTTCGTTCTTTGGAGTGGTGATCCTCTGTCAAACTTCAGCCGCTGTGAACAGACATGGGTTGACGGTCGTCGCTACTTTGATCGCAGCGATGATGATCAGATGCAGAAGGATTCGCTTACAAAGCGAAACACGCTGATTCAGAAGATCCTGGAATCCGGCGAGGACATGCGAGAACCGGGCGAACTTGACACTGACCCGGCTCACCTGTGGCCTCGCGTGGATGAATACTGTCATCACTTCAGCCATCAGCGCGCCGTGAAGGCGCAGGAGTAATTCTCTCCTCGTTCCAGGGCTCCAGCCCTGGAACGCACTGTACCGAGGCTCCTGCCTCGCGTGAGCTGTGGTTCTCAAACTGACATACCTTGGGAGGCTGGAGCCTCCTGGCATCCCGTTCCAGGGCTGGAGCCCTGGAACGAGGGAAGGATTGAGTCCCATGAAATTAATACTCCTGCTTGGACTGCTCATCACGTCTTCGACTGCCGTGGCCTCGGACCAGATTCCCGGCGCGCCGCAGAAGAAGCCAGTTGCGCTCGTCAATGCCGTTGTGCACACGCTGACCGGACCGCCGATCGAAAAATGCACGATCATTTTTCATGACGGCAAAATCACCGACGTTGGGCAGCGACTGGCGATGCCGGCCAGGGCTGAGATCATCGATTTGAAAGGGCGGCATGTTTATCCGAGCATGATTGAAGCTCATTCTCAGATCGGCCTCACGGAAATCTCGGCCGTTCGCGCTACCATTGATTTTGCAGAAACCGGTTCGATCAATCCGAACGTGAGCGCTCATGTCAGCGTCAATCCGGACAGCGAATTGATTCCCGTCACACGAGCCAACGGGGTGTTGATTGCAGTCAGTGCACCAACGGGCGGTCTGGTCAGTGGCAAAGCGTCTGTCATGCAGCTCGATGGCTGGACCTATGAAGACATGACTCTCAAACCTGACGCGGCGTTAGTGATCAACTGGCCTCAAATGGTTCAGCGGCCTCGCCCCAAAGACGCGAAACCGGAAGAAGATCAGACCGATCATCCCAATCAGGCCCTGAAGGATCTGCGTCAGCTTTTTGATCAGGCGCGAGCGTACAGCAAAGCGCGTCCGATCAATCCGGCAGGGCAGTCGTTCGACAGTCGCCTCAACGCCATGCTCCCTGTGATCGAGGGCCGGCTTCCGCTGCTGATCGTTGCAGACCGAGCTGATCAGATTCAGTCGGCTGTCGCGTTCGGTGTCGAACAGAATGTGAAGATCATCATCTTCGGCGGCTACGATGCAGAATCGTGTGCCGAACTTCTGCGTCGCTACAACGTACCGGTCATCGTCGATGCGATCCACAAGGACCCTCGCCGCGAACATGACGACTACGACGCTGCGTTTACTTTGCCGGAGCGACTGCGTCAGGCGGGTGTGAAGTTCTGCATTTCAGGTTCAGGCCGTTCGGAAACCTGGAACACTCGCAATCTGCCGTATCAGGCCGCAACAGCATCCGCTTACGGTCTGCCGTATGAAGATGCGCTGCGGGCCATAACCATCTGGCCAGCCGAGATTCTTGGCGTCGCCGATCGAATCGGAACGCTGGAAAAAGGCAAAGATGCCACGCTGTTTGTTTCCGATGGGGATCCTCTGGAAACAGAAACGCAAATCACCGCCGCATGGATTCAGGGTCGCAAAGTGGACCTCACAAGTCGCCATACTCAGCTGTTCGATAAGTACACTGAGAAGTATCGCCAGTTGAAAGACGGACGTTAGACTCAGTGATCGACGCTATCGAAACGGCAAGCTGTCTTGAATCGGTCAGATCGAAATGATATCGCAGTGCGAACAACATAATCCCTATGCACCACCTGACGACTTCACAGTGGTGCAGTGGCCTGACGAGCTCTTGAAATCTGTTGCCAGAGACTCTTAAGTATTTGCAAAAAAACTCTTTTTCTCTGTGAGTTACCTGCCGGCGGGAGGACTCACCATAATAGTCACTCGCTTCTGTCTGACTTTGGTGTGTCTCGTACTGCAGAGTTCGATGCGTCCGCCGGAAACTCGTCATAGCCTCATTGTGCGACTTAAGGATCCGCGAAATGATCTCGCATGGACTGAGTTCGTCTGCGCCTACGAACCATTTCTGACGCGACTCGTGCGAAAGCAGGGTACGCCCGATCGTCATGTGGCCGATGTGACTCAGCAGTTGCTGATTGCGATCGCGAAATCCGTGGATGGCTGGAAGGCAGACGGAAAGTCGGCGTCGTTTCGACGATGGCTGGGCTGCGTTGCTCGGAATGTGGTCATCAAGTTCATGGTGCGAGAACGAAAGCAGATCACCGGCCAGGGAGGTTCCGATTTCCTGGCAGCGCTGAAGGAAACAGTCGATTCGTCAGTCGATGCGGACTTGCTTCGTCAGTACGAGCAGGAGCTGATTCTTTGGGCTGCTGAACGGGTGCGTTCAGAGTTCCGCGAATCCTCGTGGCGAGCGTTCTGGGAAACGGAAGTCGCAGGTCGATCCATCGCCGAAGTGTCAAAGGATCTTGGTGTGAGCGTTGGCAGTATCTACATGTCTCGCAGCCGGATCTTTGCAAGGATCAGGGCCATCATTGAAGAGGTGCTGGATGAGGAATGAGCCGCAAGGCGCTAGCCGTGGATGTTGACAAAATTGTTTGACCCGACTCGCAGAGGAGGTGCTGAGTGCCGTGACTCCTCTTCGAGTCGGGTTAAGCAGAAGCCATCTCGCCTGAGACAAAATCAACCCGCGGCTAGCGCCTTGCGGCTCACGAACGGAGAACCCACATGAACTGCAATCCTACACTTCTGCAACGATCACTCGACGAAAGCCTCAGCGAGGCGGAAGAGGAATCGCTGTCTGCACATCTCTGCGAATGCGACGCCTGCCAGCGAGAATTGGAACGACTTGCGGGTCGGCCAGCGGCGTGGACTCGTGTCGGCACTACGTTGAAGGCGGGTGATCATTCCAGTGTCGGCGTTGTACATTCTGTCGAATCGGACTCAGCAGCGGACTTCGCCGTCGAGTGTCTCGATCCCTCAACGTCGGCGGAATACATCGGGCGACTGGGCGACATTGAGATTCAGGAAGTCATCGGGCACGGCGGCATGGGCGTGGTGCTCAAAGGCTATCAGTCGGAGTTAAAACGACTGGTTGCAGTGAAAGTTCTGGCTCCGCAACTGGCCGTCAGTGCGGCGGCTCGCAAACGATTTGCCAGAGAAGCTCAGGCCACGGCCGCGATTCTGCATCCCAATGTCATGCCGATTCTGACCGTCCATTCCAGTGGCAAGCTGCCGTTTATCGTCATGCCGTACGTTGCGTGCGAATCGCTGCAGCAGCGGCTCGATCGAGTGGGTTCGCTGGAATTGATCGACGTACTTCGCATCGGCATGCAGACTGCAAATGGGCTCGCTGCGGCTCATGCTCAGGGATTGGTTCATCGCGATGTGAAGCCTGCCAATATTTTGCTGGAGATCAGCGTCGAGAAAGTGATGCTCACCGACTTTGGACTCGCCCGAGCCATCGACGATGCCAGCATCACTCGCACCGGAATCATCGCCGGAACGCCGCTCTACATGTCACCCGAGCAGGCTCGTGGTGAACCCGTGGATGCTCGCAGTGACCTGTTCAGTCTTGGCACCGTGCTATACACGCTGGCGACGGGAAGAACACCTTTCCGAGCCGAATCGACTTACGGCATTCTACGGCGATTGACGGATGAGTCGCCTCGCCCGTTGCGCGAGATTTCGCCGCAGTTTCCGGCGTGGTTTGAGATGATCGTTCACAAGTTGCTGGCGAAGAGTCCCGGCGATCGATTCACAAGTGCGACTGAGGTGGCTCAGTTGCTGGAAGGATGTCTGGCTCACGTGCAGCAACCGGCGACTGTGCCACTGCCGAAGGAGTGTCCCGTTGTGCCGACGCGGCTGTTTTCGTTGCGGCGTTGGTTATTGGTCATCGGTATGTGCGTTTTGGCCGGCGTCGTTGGAATGAGTTTGTTTTCGAAGAAACCAGTAACGATTGAGCCTCCGTCATCCGGCGAGCCAACAGTCATCTCGACCGAGACGTCTGCGAGTTGGGATGCCGGCGAAGAGATTGTCTCACCACTCCGCAGCGATTTGAACAAGTGGCAGAAGGACGCGGAAAAGCTCTGGGAGGAACCACTGCCATGATCAGACAAATAATTGATTCAGTTCCCCACTTTGGCCACAAGTCGCAGACCGTGGCAATTGAATTACTCGTTTGACCCGACTCGAAGAGGAGGTGCCGAGAGCCCTACCTTCTCTTCGAGTCGGGTCAAACAGAAGTAACGCTCGGCCAACAACTTTCACCACGATTTCCCATCTTTCCCATCGGGAGTTCGCCATCAACCATCTCATTCTATTCGGCATCCTTTGGAGCCTCGCGATCTCTGTCGGCTCAGCTCAGGAACAGCCACCGGCCGCTAACGCCGAATCGCCCATAGGCGTTGGCCCAGCAGTTTCGGAAGCAGCCAGCCAGGAGAAGCCCACTGGTGCAACTCCGGAGGGCGGCAGTCAATCGCGCGGTCCGAGTAGGCCCGGGATTGATGCGGACGGAAATGGTATCGTCGATCAGGTAGAAATCGATCGTATGCCTTCATTCTTGCGTGACTGGTTACATAAACGTGACGTGAGTCTGAGAGCTGGTATGACGATCGACGAAACGAAAGCGGCGTTTAAAGCTGCAAGAGAAGTGCCAGCTGGTGAAATAAGAATCTTCGCACTCAAGAACAGCCAGGCCACTTCGACAACTGATTTATTGCTGCAACTCTTTACAGCGAAACCGTTCCGAGCTGACGCTGATGAGCTGCACAATTCCGTGGTCGTCACTGGGTCGGCGGAACAATTGCAGGCGGTGGAGGCACTACTGCTGAAGCTTGATGAAGCACCACGTGAACTGAGTGCCAAGCCAGAGCAAGACGGCAAGTCAGCAGTTGGTGAAGATCCGTCAAAGACACCTCAACAACAGGTCGCTGAGTTGCGAACCGACTACGAAACCGCCAACAGGCAGGCTCGCGACCTCGCCGAGTCGCTTCGACAAACTCCAGACGCTGCAAAGAAGGCCGAGCTGCGAACGGCAGTGCAACGGACCTTCACTCTGCGGCAAAGCCTGCTGCGAGCTGAGTTGCAGGAGATGAAGGCTCGTCTGTTACAGACTCAACAATCGCTCGACACGCGAGAACGCATCGCCGATCAGATCGTGGATCGACGAGTTGAAGACTTATTGAATCCGAAGTTGAAGTGGGACGACGACAAAGATTCGATCGATACCACGGGACCGATGACATCGACAACAGATGCACTGCAGAAGCCCGCGACCACGGCACCGGTCACGGAACTCGAAGGCGACTGGCATCTGGTTTCAATCACAGACAAAGCCGGAGATCCTGTGGAAGTACGGCCTATAAATCTGTCCTTTCGCAATGATCGATACACGCTGGTCTATCAGGGCGATCAAATCGATCGGCGAGTCGAGGTCTATCCCGACCAGAAGGAGATTCGGTACTTCGCAGATGGTAACGATTCATTTTCTCGAACACAGTATCTACTGATCAGCGATGAATTGACGATTGACGGCGAGTCGCAGAAAAGAGTCTATCACCGGGGCCACGTCCGCATTCCCAGGTCTATTCCGAAGGCGACTGACGAGCAGAAGTCTCGCTGGCGATCCGGTATCGTCGACATCATCGCGCAGCAAGCCAATGCAGCTACGAGTGACCAGAAACGAATCGGCTACGGAGTCATCGTTTCGCCGCAGATGGTCATTGTCGCACAACTCAAACTGTCCGATGGTGACTGGTCGTTCTTTGCAAAGTTTGACGACGGCGGCATTGTCTCGATCAAAATTGTGGAAGAAGGCCCGCAGGGTTGGGTAACGTTCCAGCCTGAGCAGTCAATCGAAGTCAACCATCATTTCCAGCTGTCAACTTCCGCCGTCGGACAATACGACGAAGTGAATTTCTGGGGACGCTCTGCAAAGCTCAGCGATCAGCCCACCCCCGAACTATTCACAACCACTGTAACCGCACTTGATCGAAAATCCCCAGCCCTGGGTTTGGCCTTATGGCAACTCCTTTCTTACGACAAACTGGATGGTAGTCTGCCGATTTTGGACGACCATGGCAATGTGCTTGCGATCGCACTCATTGGTACTGGCGATTTGTTTCTGGCAGTACCCGTGTCGCAATTGAAGACAATTTTTCCGAAGTCACTCGGCCAGTTAACTGACACTCAGACTTCTGCTGAGCTGTCAACGGCCCCGGATTCAGAGCCCGCACAACCATTTGCAGAGAACTGAGTTGTGTGTCAGGGAATGATGGCTTGCACTATACTGGAGATCGGCTTGCAAATCGGACCCACTTCGGGAGATAGATCGGCGCGTAAATCGGACCCACCGTATTGGGCCGTAGAATCTGCCTGTTTAATGGGCAGGTTTGAGGTCAAGGATGTTGACGGT
>Ga0209491_10000966_pt1 | contig 57367 bp, 60 predicted proteins | sample BON02_FD_187213 | JGI IMG/M metagenome (GOLD analysis project Ga0209491, IMG submission 187213) | Freshwater microbial communities from Lake Bonney liftoff mats and glacier meltwater in Antarctica - BON-02 (SPAdes) (version 2) | ecosystem: Environmental > Aquatic > Freshwater > Ice > Glacier... | reverse complement strand
GTCCCTCGCCTACCTCATTCCTGCAGCTCTCCACGCCGTTCGCACCCGCCGCAAAGCGGTCATTTCCACCCACACCATCGCCCTCCAGGAGCAGCTGATCTACAAGGACATCCCCTTGGTGCAAGGTCTCCTGCCGATCGAATTCAGCGCCGCCATCATGAAGGGACGGCACAATTTTCTCTGCGGCACCCGGCTGGAACGGGTTCGTCAGGCGTCAGGCGACCTCTTCACCCGCGACCAACAAAGCGACCTCGATCGCATCCACGCCTGGAGCCAAACCACCAAAGACGGTTCCCTCAGTGATTTTCTGGAACAACCCGATCCCTCCGTCTGGGAGGAAGTCCGCAGCGAGGATCACATTTGCACCCAGAAAACCTGCGGCAAAAACCCCCGCTGTTTTTACCAGGCGATGCGGAAACGGGTCCTCTCGGCCGACATCATCATCCTCAATCACGCCCTCCTCTTCACCCTCCTCGGGGACATCGAAGAACAGGAGGCCCGGGGCAGCGGGCTTCTCTTCCCCAATGATTTTGTCATTTTCGACGAGGCCCATACCGTAGAAGACGTGGCCTCCCGGCATATCGGCATCGAGATCTCACAATTCGGTCTTCGCCGCAATTTGCACCGCCTCTATAATGCCCGGACCAAAAAAGGGCTTTTTCAGGCACTTAAAAACGGAACCGCCTGTCAGGCGGTGTCGGAGATTGTACCCCAGGCCGATGCATTTTTTGAGGCCGTGGCCGAGCGCTGCGTTTTCAAACGCAGTCGCGAGTTCCGGGTCCGGGACACCGAATTAGCCGACGGAGCCGAGCTTTGCGGCGGGCTCACCCGCCTGGCCGAGACGCTTAAGGCCCAGGCCACCCGGGAAGAAGATGAAATCCGTCAAGGCGAACTCCAAGACGCCGCCCGCCGCCTCAGCGAAGCCCGACGGGGCATCGCCAATTTTTTGCAATTGGAATACCCCGACCACGTTTATTGGGTCGAACAATACGGACGCCGGGAGACTTTTTATTCCTTGCGGGCGGCTCCGGTCGATCTGGCTGAAACCCTCCGGCGGATGCTCTTTCGTGATAACACCACCACCGTCCTGACGAGCGCCACTCTCTCCGTGGGCGGTCCCGACATGAAGTACTTTCGCGACCGCATCGGAGCGTGGGATTCTCATACCGTGCAAATCGGAAGTCCCTTCGACTACCAAAAGCAAATGACGCTCCACCTCGTCAAAACCATGCCCGAGCCCCGGGACCCCCAATACGACAAGGCACTGGAAAAATGGATCGCCCATTTTGTGGATGAAAGTCAGGCCCATGCGTTTGTGCTTTTCACCAGCTACACGACGATGCGCACTGCCGCTCAGGCTCTCGAGAGCCATTTCAGTCAGCGAGGCTGGCAATTGCTCGTCCAGGGCGCAGGGATGCCCGTCCATCGCATGGTGCAGGAATTTCGCGACAACCCGCACAGTGTCCTCTTTGGCGTGGATAGCTTTTGGAGCGGCGTCGATGTCCCCGGGGACGCCCTTTCCAATGTCATCATCACTCGCCTCCCCTTCGCCACTCCGGGTCATCCTCTCACCGAAGCCCGGATGGAGCGGATCGAATCCGAAGGCGGACGGCCCTTCGACCAATTCTCACTTCCCGAGGCCATCCTCAAGTTGCGTCAGGGCGTCGGCCGCCTCATCCGCACCAAATCCGATACCGGCACCATTGTCATCCTCGACAGTCGCATCCTCAACAAACCCTATGGCAAAGCCTTCCTCCGAGCCCTTCCGGAGTGCCCGCGGGTTATCCATTAGTCCCGAATTTCCACCTCAAGCGTAGCCTTAGATTTGCCATCCTCCGGATCGGAGACAAGAAACACCTCGGAAGAGGTCAAGGTGGTAGCCGAAGAACTGCGGAGTTTAAAACTGATAACGAAGGATCTCGGGGTGATGCGCAAGCGGGATCCGATGTCACGGAGAGACTGGCCATTCTTGCGGCACCAGAAACGGCGACAAGATAACTTTAATAAGGGCTGCCCCCTCGCCCTCCACCGCCTGGTCTGGAGGAACCTCGGCCTCGATATCCGCCCTTGCTTGCTTTTTAGAAATTGCCTTCCCGGTTTTCTAATTTGGAAATCCGCCGGATGGCAAGTGCGTGGCCGGTGACTTCATCCACCTCAATAATGGCTCCGCAGAGTCGGACGGGTCCTCCGGCCACGGGGAAGGCGGTCGGCATGCAGTTGATGAAGCGCTTGATGATGGGCCCCGGGGCCCGTCCCAAACACGACTCGTCCGGCCCACACATTCCGGCGTCGCAGAGAAAAGCCGTGCCTCCGGGGAGAATTCGTTCATCCGCAGTCTGGACGTGGGTATGAGTCCCCACCACCGCGGAAACTTGCCCATCAAGGAAGCGCGCCATAGCAATCTTTTCGCTTGTCGTCTCAGCATGCATATCGACGAGAATAATGGGGGTTTCCTCCCGCAATTTTTCCACTGCTGCCTGGGCTGCGGGAAAGGGATTGTCCAGAATCGGCTGCATAAAGGTGCGCCCCTGGACATTGAGCACCCCCACTCGGGCGCGGGAGGTTTCCAAAACGATACTGCCCTGGCCCGGGGTGCCTTCCGGGTAGTTAATGGGGCGTAAGAGACGAGGTTCGGTCGCGATGTATTCGGCTGTCTCGCGCTGGTCCCAGACATGATCGCCCGTGGTAATCACCGCCACTCCGGAACGAAGCAAATCGATGGCGATCTTTCCCGTGATGCCCCGGCCTCCAGCGGCATTTTCTCCATTGACCACGACAAAGTCCACGTCCTGTTCCTTGACGAACTGGGGAACGGCCCGGGTGACGGCCTTCCGGCCAGGTTCGCCCACAATATCGCCCAAAAACAGAATCCGTATCATGTTGGAAGGTTATGCACAGCCGAGCCGGGAATGACAAAGCGGATTTCTAAAATTCCGCCCCCTCTCCCCGCCAAGACCATTTTTCTCCGTGCTCTTCCAGCCGTTTCCCCTTACAACCCTCTGGGTTGAAACGCCTCTCCTCATCTATTCTTATTTTGCTTCTCATGTCGTTCTTGCCCGGAATCGATCTCGCTGAAGCTAAACTGAGTCCCATTGCCCCCGAGCCGAACTGGTCGGCGCTCAATGCATATCAGGAAACGATCACCCGGGAGGATTTCCTTGATTTGCTCAATCACGTTTATGCCCCGAGCGGGTCATGGAAAAAATTCATCACCCTTCACGACACCGACGCCATCATCCGGACCGGAGGGACGCCTTTTCGCCTTCGCTTTGCGTCCTCCCACGCCACAGCCCGGGCCGTCCCCTCCTATTGGCGCTCCCGCCGCATGCTTCCTACGGTCGAACCCGGCAGACCGCTGGCCGGGCTCAAAATCGCCCTCGACCCGGGCCATCTCGGCGGGCAATGGGCCAAAATGGAGGAACGTTGGTTCCAAATCGGCAAGAGCAAACCGGTCGCCGAAGGCGACATGACACTCGCGGTGGCAAAATTGATGGTTCCCCAACTGGAAAAACTCGGAGCCGAGGTCTTTCTCACCCGAAGTAAGGCCACTCCGGTCACCAGCCTCCGTCCCTCCGGTTTGAAAAAAACTGCGGCCGCCTCGCTGGCCGATCGGGGCGTCAAGCCAACAGCTTTTCGCCTGCAAAAAGAACGCGAACGCCTATTTTATCGGGTCGCAGAAATTCGTCGCCGGGCCCGCCTCGTCAACGAGACCATCCGCCCCGACCTTGTCGTTTGTCTGCATTTTAATGCCGAAGACTGGCGCGACCCGGCCAAACCCAGCCTCGTCAATGCCAACCACCTCCACTTTTTGGTCACCGGCGCCCTCAGCGAAGACGAGTTGAGCTATGAGGACCAACTTCATGACATGTTGGTCAAACTGCTCAGTCGGTCCTATGCCGAAGAAATCGCCGTCACGGACCAAGTGGCCCGCAAAATGGCCGCCGCCACCGGCCTGCCTCCGTTCATTTACCACGGCAGCAACGCGGTCAGCGTCAATGACAGTTCCTACATCTGGGCCCGCAATCTGCTCGCCAATCGGCTCTTCGCCTGCCCGGTCATTTATGTCGAACCCTATGTGATGAACAACCGCTCCGTCTTTGCCCGCATCCAAGCCGGCGACTACAAGGGGCTGAAAAAAATCGGTGGGGTGGAGCGTAAAAGTATTTACCGAGAATATGCGGATGCCATTGTGGATGGACTTACCGCCTACTACTCGAATCGTCCCTTGTGAAAATCATCGCCGTCACCAACCAGAAAGGCGGAGTGGGAAAGACCACCACCGCCGTCAATCTCTCCGCCGCCCTGGCCGAAAAAGGGATCCGCATCCTTTTAGCGGACATCGATCCGCAGGGCAATGCCACCAGCGCCCTCGGGCTTTCGGATCTCAAGGGCCACAGCCTCTACGAAGCCATGGTCGGCGACCGTGCCGCCACCGACCTCGTGGTCCCCACCCGAATAGAGAATCTCTCCATCATCCCCGCCGATCATGAAATGGCCGGCGCGGAAATCGAAGTCGCCCGGATGGAGACCCCACTTCTTCAACTTCGCCGCGTGATGGAACCACTCCGAAACAGCGGAAACTTTGACTACGCCTTTCTGGATTGCCCCCCCTCCCTCGGCATCTGGATGTCCAATGCCCTCGCGGCCGCCGATGAATTGCTCATTCCCATTCAGTGCGAATATTACGCCCTAGAGGGTCTCGCCCTCCTTGTGGATGTGATGGAACGAATCCGCGCCTCGGGAGCCAATCCCAACCTCGCCTTCTGCGGCCTAGTCATGACGATGTACGACAACCGCACCAATCTCAATCCTGCGGTGGTCAAAGAGGTCCGGGATCATTTCCAGGAAGTGGTTTTTCAAACCCATATCCCGCGCACCATTCGTTTCGGCGAGGCCCCCAGCCACGGCCGGACCATCCTCGAACATGACCCCTCCGGACCCGGAGCCGAAGCCTATCGCGCCCTCGCCACCGAATTCCTCGAACGCCAAAAAAATGGCCTCGCATTCGTCAATCAGTAGAGCAAACTTTTCAGGTTTTCAGGTCTTCAGCACAATCCCTGCCGCGAAATGAAATCAGTCTCTCCTGCACCATTCATCATTTTCTTAAATGTCTGAAGTCCTCGATCTCTTCCGCCAGACCGGTGCGCTCTTGCACGGTCATTTCATTCTTCGCTCCGGCCTCCATAGTCGTGAGTTTTTCCAATGCGCCCTCCTCCTCCAAGATGCCACCATTGCGGCGGATGTCTGCGGCCGTCTCGCTGAGAAGCTGGCAAAATTTGAGGCATCCTCGGTCATTTCTCCCGCCGTCGGCGGCATCATTGTCGGACAAGAAGTGGCCCGTCATTTGGGCAAGCGACATATTTTCGCAGAAAAAGACGGTTCCGGAGGACTCGTCATGCGTCGATTCACGGTCACTCCGGGGGAAAAATTTCTCGTGGCCGAAGATGTGGTCACTCAGGGCGGCCGCCTGGCCGAAACCATCCAGATCGTGCGCGATTTGGGGGGCGAAGTCGTCGCTGCCGGCTCCATCGTAGATCGGAGCGGTGGCAACCTCCCCGACTTTGGCTGTCCCTTCGTCTCTCTGGTGCAAATGAAGGTCGAAACCTTCGACGCCGACAACCTCCCTCCCGACCTCGCCGCCACCGAAGGCAGCAAACCGGGCAGCAAATAGCCCGGCGGCTTAGCCGCCGGGAGTCGAAAGTGAAAGGATTAAACAAATCTGCACTCCGCCACTTTCACCTTCCCACCTCCCCACCTTTTCACCTCCCCACCTCGCTCCGCGCGCGCTACATTTCCTCCAGCGCCCGGCCTTTGGTTTCTTTGACCATGAGGAGAACAAAGAACACCGAGATGAGGGCAAAAACAGTGTAAAATCCGTACGCCCCGCCCAACCCAAATCGGGTGAGCAAAATCGGAAAGGTCATCGTAATGGCAAAGTTCGCCATCCACTGGGCGAACCCACTGATGGCCAGAGCCGCTCCGCGAAATCGATTTTGGAACATCTCTCCGAGCATGACCCACATGACGGGACCCCAGGAAACACCAAAGAAAAACACATACAAATTGGCGGCAACCAAGGCAAGAGGTCCAGCCATTCCCTCAAGCTGAAGGTTCCCGCTGGGATCCAATTTTGCGCTCGCAAAGACGACCGCCAAGACCCCGAGAAAGATCGCCATGCCGATCGATCCAAAAACCAACAACGGCTTGCGTCCCAGTTTATCGACCAGGGAAATCGCAATGAGGGTGGACCCAATATTGACCGCCCCAGTGATGACATTGATGAGCAGCGCCCGCTCGGGAGGAAAGCCCGCCGCCTCCCATAAGGTCGCGCCATAATAAAAGACGACATTGATGCCCACGAGTTGCTGGAAGACGGCCAAGCCAATCCCCACCCATAAAATCGAATGGAGGCGTCCGGTCGCCTTATCCCAAAGATCCCGCAGGCTCGGTTTGTGGCCGACCTGCAAGGTCCGCTTGATTTCAACGACTTTTTTGGCCGCATCATCCGGATGCCCCAGTTTGGAGAGGACCGCTTCTGCCTCCTCGGGTTTTCCAGCCGCCACGAGGTAACGGGGAGATTCCGGGATCACAAAGAGCGCAACCAGAAAGATCACTGCAGGAATTAATTCCACCCAAAACATCCATCTCCAGGCCGGGAATCCCCACCAAAAAAGACTCGAGGCCCCTCCAGCCCCATCGGCAATCAAATAGTTACTCAGAAACGCAATGAAGAGCCCCAAGACAATCGCCAACTGCTGGAGAGACGCAAGTCGCCCCCGAATGGCTGACGGTGCCACTTCGCTAATGTAAGCGGGACAGAGCACACTGGCTGCCCCCACCGCAAATCCTCCAATGACACGGTAAATAATAAATTCGAACGAGCCGGTTGAAATCCCTGATCCCCAGGCACTGACTCCAAACAAAACCGCAGTCACCACCATAATGGCCTTGCGGCCAAAACGATCGGCCAAGGTTCCGGCCAAAAAGGCCCCGCCCGCACATCCCAGCAACATCGAGGCCACGTTAAATCCGGTCCCGACCGAAGATGAGCCAAAGGCCGCCTGCAAAGCGGTCACTGTGCCGTTGATCACTCCACTGTCGAAACCGAAGAGAAATCCCCCGATGGCGGCCGTGCAGGAAATAATAAAAACATGGAGGAGGTGGGGTTTCATAAAGGGGGAGGGTTGAAAGGTTGGCCGTTCGGGCTGGGCCCGATCCGTTGCCGCAGGTTTAAGAATTAAGTTTTAAGTGCCTCAGGGCAGTTTCCGACCGATGTTCGCTGTCCTGCCTCGCGCCGGTCAGCGCCCGATCAGCGCCCGATCTTACGGAGCTTCATTCCGGACATGAGGTTCTTTTCGATTTTTTCCAAGGAGACTCCCTTGGTCTCCGGCACGAGGAAGAGGAAGAAAATGATAAACAAAATATTGAGTCCTCCGTAGAGGAGGAAGGTGTTTCCAGGTCCCATCCCATTGATGAGGGAAAGAAAGGTCATCCCCACGATGGCATTGGTGATCCAGTTGGTGCCGGTGCTGAAGGTCACGCCCAGATCCCGGCCACCCAAAGGATAAATCTCGGAACAAATCACCCAGATGATGGGTCCCGCACTCATGGCAAATCCGACGATGAAAACGAGGAGGCTAAAAATAGCCGGATAGGCATAATTGAGGCTCTTCAGCATGATGGACGCTTCCTCAACGCCCTTGGCATTGGTCACCATGTGGGTCTCCCCGCCGATTACAAACAAGGCTCCCACCGCAGTCAAAGCGAGCCCCATGGTGACAAAGCCCGCATACATGATCGGCTTGCGCCCCCATTTGTCCACAAAGGCAATGGCAATAAACGTGGCCAGCACATTGGTCATGCCGACGATGACCGTGCCCCACATTTGCTCATTGGTATCCTCGAACCCCGCCATCCCAAAAATGCGCGGCGCGTAATACATGATGACATTGATTCCGGTCAGTTGCTGAATGACTTGCAACCCCATCCCCAGCCCAATGGCCCGGCGAAAATTCGAATTGGTGCGCAAAAGAGTGAATCCATCTTGCTTCACCTTCAGGCTGTCTTCGATTTCCCGAACCTCGGCCTCGATCTCGACTTCATCGAGTTTCATCTGACGAAACACCGCAACCGCCTTTTCGTGGAAGCCTTTGAGAAAAAGCCACCGTGGACTCTCGGGAAGAAAAAACACCCCCACGAACATCACCGCCGCGGGAAGGGCAATGATCCCCAACATCAGACGCCAGTGGCCACCGGTGACCCCTCCAAAAGTCGCATAGGTGGCCAGCCAAGTGTTGCTGAGAAAGGCCAGCATGATGCCAATCGTGATCATCAGTTGATACATGGAAATCATCGATCCGCGAACCGACTGGGGCGAAATTTCGGACAGATAGAGCGGTGCGGTGAAGGAGGCCACCCCCACGGCAATTCCCAGAAGAAAGCGAGCCCCCATCAGGGTGTATTCGTTGGGCGCAAACGCACAAAGAATCGCCCCGATAATAAAGTTCACCGCGCTGATGAGAATAGTTTTCCGGCGTCCGAGATGACTCGAGAGAATCCCGCTGAATAAGGCTCCAAAAGCCGCTCCCCACAACAAGGCACTGACGATCCATTGGATCTGATCATCGGAAACTTTGAAATCCGCTTGAATGAATCCCTCCGCTCCGGAGATAACTCCCACATCCAGACCAAAGAGCAACCCGGCGAGCGCCGCGGTGAATCCAATAAAATAAACGATGGGCTGAACGCGCTTAGTGGCAGGGGAAGAACTCATAACTCGAACCGGGTAGGGATGGGGATTATGTCCGGAGGCGGAGAATTAGACAAGCGGGAAGAAATTCAAAAAATCACATTTCGACTTGTCAGATCAAAAAAACCGCCTACTTCTAAGATCTCAGCAATGAATCAGCTCGTATCCGTCAAGATTAGCGTCGTCTCCCTGGCCGTAGTAGGCCCAGGAGCCGTGGCAATTTTGCGGAGCTGATCTTTCAGACATCCGAAACGCCCACGGTCCAATGACGACCGTGGGATTTTTTGTTTCACGGCGGATCTCGGACCGGGGGGTTTCAAAAACCGAAAACATCCCATGAATCCAACTCAAGATTACCAACCCCCGGACTCGCCGACGGCCCGCGAACTCGAAAGTCACGGTTTTTTCCTCATGCCGCTGCTGCAGCCTGGGTTCGACGTGCTCGATGCCGGTTGCGGTCCCGCCACCATCACGACAGGAATCGCCGAGGCCGTCTTTCCCGGACGGGTGACCGCCATCGATCATGCCCTCCCCCAAATTCAGACCGCCCGCCGGCTCATCCAGGGCCGGGAAATCATGAACATCGACGTTGAGGCCGCCAGTGCCACCCGCTTGCCCTTTGCCGACCATTCCTTCGACGTGGTTTTTGCCAATGCCTTGCTCGAACATCTGCCCGATCCCGAAGCAGCTTTCCGGGAATTTCACCGCGTGACGCGTCCCGGGGGATTCCTCGCCGTGTGCAGTCCAGATTGGAGCCGATTCTCGATGGATCCCGATTTGGCCTGGGCCTTAAATGCCTACCGCCATCTTCAGGAACGCCGCGGCATCCGCATGGACACAGGAGCTCATCTCCGCAAGTGGATGGAACGCGCCGACTTCACTCCCCTCGTCCACGATGAGTGGGTTGAGGAATGTGAAAACCCGGCCCGCCGGGCTGAGGATCTGGCCCGGGAGTTAGATGATGCCGGCCAATTCCACCATGCCACGGCCTTTCGCGAATGGGCCCAGGGGCCGCATCCCCGTTTCCGCCAATCCTGGCAGTACGCCACCGCCGTTCGGGCCGATGACCATCGCAGCAACTATCGTATCCATGAGTAAGAATCATGCCCTTGAGACCGAACTTCTGCCCAATCAGCGTCAATCAGCGTGCTCCGATGCTGCTTCGCCCGCCCCCGACGCCGCCCACATTCTGTCCACGGGCGTCCTGCACATTGGAGCCCGCGCGTCAGCTTTTCCACTTCATAGGGAATTCCTAAGCCTCGGCGGTATGGGCCTGGAGATCCTCCAGAGCGACAAACTCTAGCGCGGAAATCTGGGTCGCCTCAATCACGACCGGCGGGGCGACCCCGGCCGCGAGCGCTTCGCTCCACCGTTCCACACAGAGACACCATTTGTCCCCCGGCTTGAGCCCGGGAAAGTCCATTTCAGGGTATGGGGTAATGAGATCATTCCCTCGCGCCGCGGAAAACTCCAAAAAGTCGGCGGTGACCACCACGCAAACCGTATGCAGCCCCTGATCGCCCGGTCCGGTGCGACAATAACCATCCCGATAAAATCCGGTCATGGGATCGTGACAACATCCCTTCAATTCTTCCCCCAAAACATTCGTCGGCATGGGGCGAGGCTAACGGATGGCAGCATGCCCGGCAATACCCGAGCCGTTCGAAATCAAGAAAAGAGCACTCATCCAGGGCGATTCCGGGGAGCACCCTCGGCAGCTCGCCGAGGCTGCAACGGATCGGGCGAAGTCCGATCGGCCAGGCTTTCAAATTTGGTCTCCCGACCTGCCGGGACCGGCCCATGCTCGCGAGCTACGTGCGGTCCCCAGAGGGCCGACCCGTTTTGCTCACCACCGAAAATCAAATTCCCCCGTAGCGACGGCTGCGGCCCTGATAGTCCTCGATGGCGCTGAGAAATTCGGCTTTGCCGAAATCCGGCCAAAGGCAATCGGCCACATGAATCTCGGTGTAGCTGAGTTGCCAGAGAAGGAAATTGGATACCCGCATTTCGCCCGAGGTCCGAATGAGGAGATCGGGATCGGGGTGGTCGCGGGTGTCGAGCCGACTGCTGAAAAACTCCTGGGTAATTTCGTCTTCCGACAATTTTCCTTCCCGCGCTTCCCTCACGATTTGTTTGACCGCCTCGACGATTTCCGCCCGTCCGCTATAACTCAAAGCCAAGATGACTGTAAGGCGGGTGTTCGTGGCGGTCTCGGCAATGGCGTCGGAAAGTTTTCGCTGACAGGAAACCGGCAGTTCCTGCAATCGCCCGATGGCTTGGAGCCGGACGCCTTCCTTTTTCATCTCCCGCACTTTCTCGTCGAGAAATCGTTCCAATAATTTCATCAACCCGGCCACTTCGACCGCCGGGCGTTTCCAATTTTCGGAGGAGAAGGCGTAGAGGGTCAAAATTTCCACCCCGGACTCGATGGCGGCTTCGACGCAGGCACGAATGGATTTTGCGCCTTGTTCGTGTCCGGCGAGGCGGGGAAGCCCCCGCTTCTGGGCCCAACGCCCGTTGCCGTCCATTATGATGGCCACATGACGGGGAGATTGGGTGTTTTCGGTGGGAAACTTTGCCATGACAATTTAGAAGAAGAACACTGTGCCGGTTCTCAATTAATCCGCAATCTTCAATCTCTTGCCGAAGGCGTCTGATCGAAGAGATGTTTCTGTTTTACCAGCCCCTTACGCCGGTTGGTTTTTCCTATTGAATCGCGTCCCCCGGCCGCTCAGGGTGTCAGGTCATGAGATCGAAATATTCTATTGGTGTGGCCGCCCTGATGTGCCTGATCCCCTCGCTGGTCCAGGCCCATCCCTCGATCGGCGCTTCCGGTGGCTGGGCCCAGGGATTGATCCATCCCCTGACCGGTCTGGACCACATCGCCGCCATGCTCGCGGTGGGCTTGTGGGCCCTGCAATTCGAGGGCAAAGCCCGCTTCGTTCTGCCGCTTACATTTATCGGGGTCCTCGCCCTCGGCGGATTGGTTGGAACCGCCGACCGGGCCCTGCCTTGGGTCGAACAAGGAATTCTTCTCTCCGTTCTTTTGCCTGGTCTCTTTCTGGCGACCACCCTGCGTCCGCCTGTCGTGGTGAGCGCGTCCCTGATCGCGATGTTTGCCTTTTGTCACGGACAGGCTCACGGAGCCGAAGCTCCCCTCGGGATTGCCACTGGCTTCTATGCTGGCGGGTTTATTCTCACCAGCAGCCTGTTGGTGCTCGGCGGAGCCGTCCTCGGCCTGGCTTGGAAAAACAATCCTCAGCCTCAAATGGTCCGCTTCGCCGGGGGCGTCCTGACCGTGATCGCGCTGGGGATCTTTTTTGTTTAGGCCCCCCTTCGTTCGCAGACGAAATCGCATAATTGCAGCAAATCAGGCGAGAGCTAAACTCCAACCATGCCACATAAGAAAAACCTCGCGACCGCCCGCGCTTATATTTTCCGGGCTCTTTTACTTCGTTGCCCGGCCTGCGGGACGAAGCCGCTCTATTTACGCTGGTTTCGGGTGCGGCGGCTTTCCGATTGGTTCTCGCCCCTCGACGGTTGCCCGCGCTGTGGCTACCCGTATGAACGCGAGCCTGGGTATTTTCTCATGGCTATTTGGGCGGTGAACTACACCTTCTCCGCGATCACAGGTCTCATTCTCTATGGCTCCTTGGAGTATTTTTTCGATTTGCCCGTTTGGACGCTCATGGCCGCCGTCCTTGCTCCCGTGCTTATTTTCAGCGTGGGATTTATCCGACATTCCAAAGCCATCTGGCTGGCCACGGATCTCTTTTTTGATCCCCATCATCGGGGCGACGGAGGCGACGATGACAATGGGGGCCCGCCCCGTTCTTCCCCTGACGGAGATTCGCCACCCGCAGTCCGCAAACCGGAACCGGCAGGGCATCATACCGGGGCAGGCGTTTAGAAATTGCAGTCCCATCCCCATGTCGGTTCGCTCTCTCGTTTTCGTAGTTTTCGTCTGCCTCCAAGCGCCGGCTTTTGCCGCTTCGCTCGACGAGATTGGCCGCCCGGAGGGAAATGCCGTCCAGCCCGGTTCGGAGGTCCGTTTTAAAATCGAGCTGGCCGGGGCCAAGGATAATGTCAAATTGGCCCGCCTGCGCGACGGGTCATTAGTTTATGTGGTCAAACGCTTGGGCGCGGATTCCGATCGTATCCTCACCCCGGAGGAATTCAGCACTCTCTATTACGAACAAAAGACTTCCAATGGTTGGATGTCCGCCGTTTTTAACATCACCAGTCCGATCGGTCTGGCTTGGGTGGCCTTGGGGCTTGGCGGCCAGCTTCTCTTCACCGGACGGATGCTTATCCAATGGCTGGCCAGCGAGAAAAGCCGTCGCTCCGTCATTCCGGTTGCCTTCTGGTGGATGAGCCTCATCGGCTCCAGTATGCTCCTCGTCTATTTTATCTGGCGGCGGGATATCGTCGGCATCCTCGGCCAGGGCACCGGCTGGGTCATTTACATCCGCAATCTCGTCCTCATCCAGCGGTCCAAAAACTGATCAAAGCCTCTCAATCTCAGGCCGGAGGGAAATAGTGGAATCCGACGGCGGCGAGACCGAGGAACATGAGGAACCCAAAAACATCCGTCACCGTCGTCAACATAATCGATGAGGCCAGAGCCGGATCAATTTTCAATGCCTTCAGTCCCATTGGAATCAAAACGCCCGCCGCGGCCGCACAGATCACATTGAGCATCAAGGCAACGCAGGCAATCACACCAAGGACTAAATCTCCTCGCCACCACCACCCGATCAAACCCACCGCCAGGCCGGTGGCCAAACCGGTGAGCAGCGCGACGAACAGTTCCTTGGTTAAAATTCGAGTCTTTTTCCGACCTTCGATCCCTCCCAAAGCCATCGATCGCACCATGATGGTTAGGGTTTGGATCCCGGCATTGCCGCCCTGGCTGGCGATGATGGGGAGAAAGACCGCCAAGACTGCGTATTTGTCGATCGTGCTTTCAAATAAGGATACCACCCACCCCGCAAGGACGGCGGTGGCAAGGTTGACGTATAACCAGGGCAGTCGGTTTCGCAGCGAAATATTCCAGGGAGTTTCCAAGGTCTCTTCCCCGGAAAGACCGATCATTCGCTGCATGTCCTCGGTCGCCTCTTCTTCGATGACGTCGAGCACATCATCACTGGTGACCACGCCGCAGAGCCGTTGAAAATCGTCGACCACTGGGAGAGCGATAAAATGATGTTCACGGAAAAGCGTGGCGATGTCCTCCTGGTCGGCATTGACCGAGACGCACCGGACCTGCCGAATCATCACGTCGCTGACGCGAGTATCGGGCCGACAAAGCAGCAGGTCCCGCGCTCGGAGCACACCCCGCAGGCGGGCTTCCGTGTCGATAACATAGATGTAAAAAAGGGCATCGCTGGTGGCGACTTCATTCTCCCGCAAGGAAGCCACCGCCTCTTGAACGGTCAGCGATTCCAAAACCGCCACGAAGTCCGGGTTCATGATCCCGCCGGCGGAATCTTCCGGGTAGGAGAGGATCTCGGTGATTTTTTCTACGCTCTCTGCCGGAAGATTCTTTAAAATGGCATCGCGGCGCTCGACCGAAAGTCGTCCCAGAATGTCGGCGGCATCGTCGAGGAACATCTCGTCCACAATGCCTGAGACCCGATGGAGGCGCATTTCCTCAAAAAGCCGGACCTGCAAGGAGGGATCCAGTTCCATGATGACCTCGCCGGTCTGTTCATCCGTAAGCTCCCGCAGCACCTCTCTAATGCCATCGATGGGGAGATCAACTAATTGGTTGGCGACATCCCGGGCCTCGCTTTTTCGCAGACTCTCGATCCAGGTCGCATTAGTGGAGACCCGATCAACCAGTTCCGGAATATCAGGAGGCGCGCTTACCATAAGGAGATCCTATTCGATTCCGAAGAAATCCCAAGTTTTGAGCCCGACATTCTGCGAATAAAGTTCACTGCCGTACATTTTAAACCGAAAAAACAGGTCCACAGATTCCGTAGATCGACACAGATTTAAACATATCTGGGATTGATTTTAAGTCGATAATGACCTCTGCAATCTGTAAAAATACCTAACAATCTGTCGACGACTTTATCGCATGCAAACAGTCTGAGGGCTAGGGTCGGCCCCGCGAGAGTTCGCAGGAATGGGCGGCGAACCCCGCCCCAAACGCCGTCATCCAAAGGAGTTGATCCTCATGGTCACCGGCGAGCCGCTCTTCGAGAGCCAAGAGCACGGACGGACTGCTCAAATTCCCAAAGCGGCGCAAGATCTCTTGAGTCTCCGAGAGGCGGCAGGATGTCAACCGGCTTTCGATTGCGGTGATGACATCCCGGCCCCCCGAATGGGAAATGACTTGGTCGGGATCCGCGCTGCGCTGCACGTAAAGTTCAGCCACGGCCTCCGCCACCACCCCGGGAAGGTCCCGGTGGAGTTGATTGCGCAAGCGGCCACCGGCATTGACGAAGCGGATTTTCTCCCGCTCTTCCGGACGATGGAGAGAATGAAAATTCCCCACCTTCCATTGATTCCCGCCATCGCGTCCCCGCCACAAGGCCGCGGAGGCCCCATCCCCAAAAAGGCAGGCGCTGACCAGCACGCCGGTATCGTCGTCTAAATAGAACGCCGCCGTACAAACCTCCACCGCCACGGTGGCAATGAGCGCATCCGGGTGTTGGGCCGCAAAACCGGAAGCGGAACGCAAAGTGGGAATCGCCGCCCCGCATCCCAGTCCGGTCAAATCATTGAGAAAGACATCGCCGCGCAATCCGCTTTGTTCCGCGACGTGGCTGGAAACACCGGGACACAAATAGCCCGAGCAGGTGCAGATCAGAAGGGCATCGATCTCCGAGGTGGCCACCTTGGCCTCCCGGCAGGCCTTATCCAAGGCAGCCGAAGCCAGGCGGGGGGCCTCCCGTTCGAACGCGTTGTTCAAGGCCTCCGCATCCATTTGAAAAAGCTCTTCCGGAGGAATGGCATAGCGTCGGGTTTCCACTCCGGAAGCCCCGCACAGGATGGCCCGAACGAGTTTCAGCCCTCGGCGACTCAGGGTGGTAGAAGCCGCGTTGGCGTCCAAAAGCTCCCAGGCTTCGCGTTGAGTGAGGCTGCGATCGGGAAAGGCGCTGGCAAGGGATTGGAGATACATTCAACGCAAAAGTCGGAAGCAAAGAGAAAAGGGCAAACAGCCGGAGCGAGACACGGCAGAAAGAAAGGCCTGTCCGCCCGGCAAGGTCAAGCCCGGATGGAGCAGGCAGGCCCCGAACAGCCGCAAAGAAAATTTCTTCCGCAACCGCCATCCCACCCGCCGACAGGCCGTATCCCAGTCGCAGGCTCCCTCCGCATATTGGACCAGCGGTTCCACCGCCAACTCGGCGGATTCAAAAGCCATCGACATCCCATTCCCGGTGAAGGGGGGTATCATCCCCCAGGCATCTCCCAAGGCCAGGCGATTGGGCTGACGCTTTTGCGGGCCCAGCCGAAACCCCGCCATCGCCGAGCGGGAAGACTCGTCCACCTCCGCGTCGCGGATTCTTCGAGCCACGGAAGCAAGCCCCCCCGCCTCCAAATATGCCCCGAGGAGATCCGATCCGCTGAGGGCGCGATCAATTCGAAAGAGGCCACAGACATTGACCCGGCCGGCCTCCACTTGCGCCAGCCCCACATATCCATTCCCACCCAAATGGACTTCCAAATCTTCCTCCAATTCCAACCCGCGAAGATGGCATTTCAATCCCACCCAAGGGCCCTTCACCGGCACGCGTCCGGCACACCAAACCTGACCAACGGGATTTTCTGAACCCACCCTGGATCGCTCGATCAAAACCCCGCCCGCTTCTTGGAATTTCTCCCGCAAAGCCTGATCGAGCACCCAGCGGGAAATTCCCCAAGCCCGCTCGGGCAACTTCGCAGTCAAAACCTTCCGGGTCCCGTGATACCAAACCGTCCCCCTCTGAGAGCGGGCACCATCCATCACCTCCGCCATTCCGAGGGCCTCAAGCACTTCGCGGCGGACGCCACTGATAAATTCTCCGCAGACGCGATGGCGGGGATAGCTGCCAGCTTCATGCACCGTCACCGGCAGATTCCGCTTCCGTAAGGCCAAGCCCAGCGAGAGGCCGCACAATCCTCCCCCGACAATCGTCAGCGGTCTGCTCATGGCCGCCAGGCCTCCAGCCGGAGCATCCCACGAAGATCAATGGACTCCCGCACCTTCCAACCTGTCAGGCCGAGATACTTCGACAATTCGCCAGGAACAAACCCGGCGCGAATGCTCGCCGGCATGTCATGCCGGGTCACCTTTCCCACCCAAGGATTGGCTAATCCGGCCAGAGCCAGGGTCCAAGACGATCGCCAGGGTTCCGCAAAATAGAGCACGCGAAAATTTGCCCAGACAGTCTGAAGCGTTCTTAACTCATCTTCTTCAAAATGGTGCAAAATCAGCACTCCAACCAACACATCTCCCCGACAGTTCGGCAAGGCGCGAAAGAGATCTTCCTGCTTCCAGGACAGACCAGTTGGCGCATCCGCCGGGGCCGGCGCCCGATCAATTCCGAGAATTTCCGCCCGGGGAAACCGTCTCGCCAAGCGACGGCCTAAGCGTCCCTCACCCGCCCCGATTTCGACAATGCGGAGCGGATCGGACGGGTCCTTGGTCATTCTCCCCCCATGCCTCGCAATACGGTTTTCGACCCAGCGGAAATTTCCCATGAGGGCATTGAGCCCCACGAGGTCTTTTCGGCTCCGTTGAGCCGACGGATCTTCCTGCGGCAAATCATCGAGCAATTCGTCCACCAACACTCTGCTTATTGCCATCGGCTCCTCTCTTGCATTAAATGGGACCTTGCCGCAATGAACACCGATCCACAATCTGTTATTTACCTAGACAACAACGCCACCACCCAGGTCGATCCCGCTGTCTTTGAGGCCATGACTCCCTGGTTGCGCGACGAATACGGCAACCCATCGAGCGTCTATTCCTTGGGTCGGCGCGCAGCTTCCGCCATCGACCACGCCCGCGAGCAAGTGGCCAGCCTGATCTCCGCCGCACCATCGGAAATTGTCTTTACCAGCTGCGGCTCGGAATCGATCAACTCCGCCATCCTCTCCGCCGCCTCGCTCGATCCTGACAAGACCCACATCATCACCACCGCAGTCGAGCACAGTGCTACCGTCAAGCTCTGTGAACACTTGGCGCGCCGGGGTTACGAGATCACTTCCCTGCCGGTCGATTCCACCGGACAACTTGATCCCGAACGTCTCGCCCAGGCCCTCCGTCCCGACACCGCTCTGGTCACGCTTCTGTGGGCCAATAACGAGACGGGCACCCTCTTTCCCATTAAGGAAATTTCCCGCCTCACCAATGCCAAAAAAGTCCCCCTTCATATCGACGGCGTCCAAGGTGTGGGGAAACTTCCGCTCAACGTGAACGAACTCGGGACCCAGTTCCTTTCTCTGTCTGGCCACAAACTTCATTGCCCCAAGGGCGTCGCGGCCCTCCATGTCAACAAACGGATGCGCTTCACCCCCTGGCTGCGGGGCAGCCAGGAAAACAGCCGCCGCGGAGGCACTCAGAATGTGGCCTCCATCGTGGGCCTTGGACAAGCCGCCGCTCTCGCAGCTTCCCATCTCACCGAAGAAGCCGGCTCGATCGCCGCTCTCCGCGATCGCTTCGAAAACGCCTTGCTGGCCTCCATCCCCGGCACCGAAGTTAATGGCGACCGGGCGCATCGCCTCCCCAACACCAGCAACTTGGCCTTCCCTCAAGTTGATAGTGAGGCGGTGCTCATGTTGCTCGACGAAGAAACCATTTGTTGTTCCGCCGGCTCGGCCTGCACCAGCGGATCCGTCCATCCCTCCCATGTGCTCAAAGCCATGGGCTTCGACAATGACCGCATCCGCGGCAGCCTGCGGTTTTCTTTTGGCCGCTTCAATACCACCGCTCAAATCGAGACCGCCTGCGAGGCCATCCCCCGAGTCATCGCCAAACTCCAGCAATTGCGCCCCTCCGGCAGTCCGGTCGCTATGGCCAGCTGAAGAACCTTCGCCCAGGATCTCATGGCTGCAAAAAAATCGCCCTCCGCTCCGATCCACTTTCTCACCGGCACCGACGAGTCGGGGGTGAAGAAAGCTGCCTCCGCCTTGGTGGAAAAATTATCCCCCGGGGCCGATGCCTTTGGCCGGGAGACCATTGATGGCGCCGTCGAAGGGGTCGAGCAAGCCGCCAATGCCATCCACAGCACCATCCAAGCCCTGCTCACCCTACCCTTTCTCGGAGGCTCCAAACTCGTCTGGCTCAAAAGCGCGTCCTTCCTCGCCGATACCGTAACCGGTCGCTCCGACACCGTCCTCGAGCCCCTGCAAAGACTTTGCGACCTTCTCGTCGAAGGATTGCCCGACGGAGTCATCTTCGTCCTCAGTGCCCCCCTGGCCGACAAACGCCGGACCGCCTTCCGCACCCTCTCGAAAGTCGCCCAGACGGAAGTCCACAACCGTCCCGAACTCGGCTTCGGCGCGGGCGAAGAACAATTCATCGAATGGACGACGTCCCGAGTGCGCGACCGGGACATCCAACTCGATGCTGAAGCCGTCGAGGCCCTCACCGCCCGGGTCGGACTGGACACCCGCCAACTCGACAACGAATTAGATAAACTTGAAACCGCCTTCGGCAAGACCCGCACGGTCACTGCAGCCGAAGTCCGAGCCCTCGTGCCCCAGACCCGGGAGGGAGGCATTTTCGATCTCAGCAATGCCCTCGCGCACCGCGACCTTCCCCTTGCCCTCGAAACCCTCGAGCAACTCATGACCCAAGGCGAAAAAGGCGTTGGCATCCTTCTCGCCGCCATTGTTCCCACGATGCGAAACCTTCTCATCGTGAAAGAACTTATGCTCCGCCACAAACTTCCCACCCCGAATCAGCCCAATGGGTTTGCCCGTTCACTTGACCGACTTTCCGAAGACGACGTCGCTCACCTGCCCCGAAAAAAGGATGGCTCCGTCAGCGCCTACGCGCTCGGGATCGCCGCCATCAATGGATCCCACTATTCCCTGCCCGAACTCGAAGTCGGCTTTGCCGCCTGCGCCACCGCCAATCAACAACTCTTCAGCGGCAGTTTGACCGACGATGTCATCATCGCCCGCCTCTTGATTGGAGTGATGGCTCGGAAATCCTGATTCCTTCTCAGCGCCCGCCCAAGGGATAAGGGAATGAGCACACCTCGTCGTTTTTTCTGGAACATATACAGAGCAAACGCATCACAGCCTTTAGGCAACAGCCTTTGCCTTCATTGGATCAGCAAGCAACTCCGATCCCATCACAAAACGACCACTAACTTCTTCTCGGCGATGAACGCCAAACACCCCCGCGATGTCTTTCGATCCCTCTTCGCCTCTCGCCCTGCGTTTTCCTTTTCTTCGTCAATCAGCCCGAGCAGGCGGCTGTCCACCGGGTTCCCGCATTGACATCCCGGGCATTGTCCCCCTTTCATGCCCAACGACATTGCACTATGAGCTCATCACCTCTCCTTCTTCTTATCAATGGTGCCCGCGGGCGCATGGGACGCGCCCTCATCGACTGCGCTGCCGCCGATCCGTCCCTCGCCGTCTCCGCCCAAATCGACGCCGACGATGACTTTGCCGCCGCCCTTCCGAACTGCGACGCCGTCATCGATTTCACCTTGGCGGATCGTACCGCATCTCTGACCACCGCCTGCCAAGCCGCAGGCAAAGTTCTCGTCATCGGCACTACGGGACAAGATGAGCCCACCCGCGACCTCATTCGCCAAGCTTCCGAAACCATCCCCATCGTCTTTGCCCCCAACTACAGCGTCGGGGTCAATACCCTCTTTTGGTTGACCCGCAAGGCGACGCAAATCCTCGGACCCGACTTTGACCTCGAAGTCGTCGAGATGCACCACCGGCACAAAAAAGACGCGCCCAGCGGCACCGCTCGCCGCCTCGCCGAAATCCTGGCCGAAGAACGCCACCTGAGTTACCAAACCGATGTCCGCCATGGTCGCGAAGGCCTCGTGGGCGAACGTACCCGCACCGAAATTGGCATGCATGCCCTTCGCGGCGGAGATGTCGTCGGCGACCACACGGTCGTTTTTGCCAACACCGGCGAACGGATCGAATTAACCCACAAGGCCTCCAGTCGGGACACCTTCGCCCAGGGCGCCCTCCGCGCCGCCCAATGGGCCGCCGCCCATGGCAACCCCGGGCTTTACGATATGCAGGATGTCCTCGGCCTCACCTGAGACGAACCGCGGCGAGGAATCCTCAAATCCCATGAGCCCGCTCCCCAAGCCTCCCGCGTGCGACCAATCCGCGGCAACGGATCGGGCAAAGCCCGAACCTCCAGGCGTTCAAATCCGAAATCCGAAATCCGAAATCGTTAAGACGGCCGGCATCGCCCTCGGATCCAATATCGAACCCCGCCTCGAAAATCTCCGTCGCGCCGGCCAACACCTCCGCCAACTCGCCGTCCCCAACACCCCGTTTCTCATGTCCCGGGTTTACGAAACCGCTCCCGTGGATTGTCCGCCAGACTCCCCTCCCTTCCTCAATGCGGCTCTCGAACTCACCACCACCCTCGAGCCACACGCCCTCCTGAGCGAACTCCTCCGGATCGAATCGCTCCTCGGGCGCCCTCCCCGTCATGCCCTCAATGCCCCTCGCCCCATTGATCTCGACATCCTTTATTTCAACAACCTCTCACTCCAAACAAAGGACTTAGTTCTCCCTCACCCCTGTCTCACGGTCCGGAGGTTTGTCCTCCAACCTCTCGCCGACATTCATCCCGACTTAGTCATTGAGACAAAAACCGTCGATCAATGGCTCTCCGAGCTTCCCGAACACGAATCACTAAAACTTAATAATAGTTCGTTTTTGTAAACATCTGCGCAAAAGCCAATTAGTTATTTTTTTACTAATATAATATAAAAATGAATTCTCTCTTCCTACGCCTCAGATCCCAGAAGAAGGCAGGCCAAAAGCTAGCCACATTGACCGCCTATGACTACCCTATGGGTCGCCTCCTCGATGGACTGAGTCTAGATTTTCTTTTGGTGGGGGACTCGCTCGGGATGGTCATCCTGGGTCACCCGGACACCACCTCCGTGACCATGGCCGACATGGAACACCACACTGCCGCGGTGGCTCGCGGGGCGACCCGAACCCCGGTGATTGCCGATCTGCCCATTCACTCCATCGACACGCCAGAGGACGCATTAAGAAATGCCCGCCGGCTCATCGCAGTCGGAGCCCATGCGGTCAAAGCGGAGGGCGGCCACGAGTCCCTCCCCGCGATTCAGGCCATTTTGGACGATGGCATCCCCGTGGTGGGACATCTTGGCATGTTGCCCCAACGGGTCAAAAATGAGGGCGGATACCGCGTGAAGGGCCGGACCCCCGCCCAGGCCGAAGTGCTCCTCTCCGACGCCCGGGCCCTCGATGCCGCCGGGGTGGCCGCTATTGTCCTGGAACTCGTCTTGCCTCCACTCGCCCGGGAAATTTCCCAAGCCATCGCCGCCCCCACGATCGGGATCGGCAGCGGCCCCGACTGCGACGGGCAAATCCTCGTCACCCACGATCTTTTGGGACTTTTTCCCTGGTTCACTCCGGGCTTCGTCCAGCCCAAGGCTCAATTGGCCGGCGAGATCGAAAAAGCCGTGGCCGAATATGTGTCCGAAACCCGGAAATCCGCCGACCGACTCAATTCTTGAAAAGGTCACTCTGAGGTCCGCTGCGCTCGAATCGCACAGGCTGATTTTCCAAGGTGTCGATGAGAATCCCATCGGGTTGAACCTGACAATCTCTACGACCCAAAAACTCTCTTCACAGAGAATGATCTTTATATTCCGGCGGCAGCGTCACTCCCGAAATCAGGAGATCAAGAACATCCTTGAGAGAAAGCAGCTTCTTTCCTCTTCGCTCCATCCGTTTCACCTCCTTCTTAAACTGTGAAGTCCGGCTCAATCTGCTCACAAACCAAGATCAGAATGGAGGAGGCTTTCGTTGTGAGTTTTTTCACATTTTTTCCAGCCCCGCTGTCTCGAGGCATTTTCTCCGTCAGCGCGTTGGGAAGTTCCACCGGGAACGGGAGCCCCCGACTCCTGCATTTACGTCGAACGAAAAAGCCTTTAGCGTTCCGACCATCATGCGTCTCTCCCTATCCCTCTTCCTCGTCGTTGCGTTCGTTCCGCTTCTCGTCCGGGCCGAGCTACTTCCTTCCGCCTACGAATCGATGCAAACCAAAGCTTCCGAATACATCCGCATGGAAGTGATGCGGGTCAATGTCGCGCCGGGAAAAGACCCCGCCCAGCAAGAGGTACATGTCATCGCCATGGTCAACGAGGTCATTCGCACCTCGACCAGCATGACGCCCGATGAGATTCTCAACATCCACTACACGATCACCGTTCATCCGGAGGGTTGGGTGGGACCGGGAGAATTGCCTCTCCTGCGGGAAAAAATGACCACGATCGCGTATTTGAACAAACTGGAGTCCGGAGATTATGAACCCGCCGCCGGACGGATGAGTTTCACCAATTTTTAACTGCCAGACTCTCGGTTATGGATCCGCTGGCCACACGGGCACAGCTGGGTCTCCGAGATCCTCGCCAACGTCGTTCTCGCCATCGCCAAACTTCTCGGCAGGTGGTTCGGAGTGCTCATGGTTGAGAGAAAGACGGACGCCGGGGGCGGGGCCCCTCCGCCGTTTGATCTGGAGCGACACCGGCCGCGATGTCCGCCCTTTCGGATCACGACAATTCCTTGCCGGGGCAACACCCATCTGCCGCATGCGCCACCAAAGTGCGACGCGGCCACCACCAGACGATGCGCCCTTCCTCCTTCCCGAGGGAAATGACACGCCGGGCTGCTTTTGGGGAGCTTTCAACTAAGTCCATGACTGCGGCTTGATTTTCCGGAGAGGTCCCGGCGGTTTCAAAACACCAATTAAGGTCAGGCTGTTTCAGAGGGGTTATCTGGCAATCCGCCACGGTCATCCCGGCAGCTTCACAGAGGCGGGGCCATGCGCCCGGGGATAAAAATCGGGCATGGCGAGGGTCGCGCAGTTTCTCGACGCGATGGATCCATTCCTCCGCTTCGGTATCCCCATCCGGCACGCTGCCATCGATCAAGAGGCAGGAACCTCCCGGTTTCAGCACGCGGGCACTCTCGCGGAGAAAAGCGACAGGATCACTAAAATGGTGAGCCGCCACCCGACAGGTCACGAGATCAAATTGGACCTCGGGATAGGGAAATTTCTCGGCTTCGTGACATACAGTGGTCAGAAAATAGCCCTGCTCTTCGGCCAGGGTGCGGGCGGACTCCAGCATCCCGGGAGAAAGATCCGCCGCCGTAACCTGAAATCCCATAGCTGCCAAATGGAGGGCGGTGTGTCCGCCCCCCCGTGGCCACATCCAGAGCTTGGCCCGGAGGCCCTCCCCCACTTTCACTTTCACTCGCGGCGAGGCGCGCGCATCAACGAACCACGAGCAAAAAGATCAATTGTCCACCGCCCCAGAGGGGCCCCCGAATATAGAGCGGCGCGTCGCGGGCCAGCTTCGCCTCGGTGGTGACGAGCAAATTCTCCCTCCGGTACAATTCGATCCGGAGTTTGTAATACGTCTTTTCCCGCGCCAGACAATCCACCCCAAGAAAGAATTCCTTGGTCGGCATCAACCAGGCTTCATTGCCTTTGACCAAGTCGCGCTTCTTCTGACCCAGAAGATAGAAGGAATTATAACCGAAAATTTTTCGCAGGGCCGGGGCGTAGTTTTCGAGTTTCTCCGGCACTTCGGCCGGAGGTTTCTCATTCGTCCCGAGGACGAGCGCCGTCCAGATTCGATCTCCGGCGGCCCGGGCGGGAAACGTCCCCAGCAGGAACGCCCCAAGAATAACGGCAAAAAGAACGCTCCGCTTCATTGTACCCGATGGGTTGCGGGGATATAGTCCACCCCATCAATCCAGAGGACCACCCCCCCCTCATCCGGCACTTGAAAGGACGTAACCGAGGTCTTTGGATCCATCGCCTGAGCCGTGAGCACCTGGGAGATAAAGGCCCCACTCCCCCGGCCGGCAAAATCACGCGGAAGCAGAAAAACCGAAAGGAGGACCGCTGCAGCCAGAGTGGCGAAACCCGGCCAGAGCAAACGTCCAAGCGACCACGTCGGTTTCGCCGGGACGACAGACGCCAGCGCGGCCTCGCGGCGGATCGCCGCCAGCACTTGACTGTTAATAAAATCGGGATGCTCCGGCGGAGAGACCACCAGATGCTCGCGCAGCAATTGGCGCGTGGGGTTCCACTGAAGGTCGTCAGAATTCTTCATGAAGGTCGGTTAGTTGCGTCTGGAGTTTTTTGCGGGCATGAAAGAGTCGGGACATTACCGTCCCCTGAGAGCATCCCAGATGGAGGGCGATTTCTTCATAAGAAAGTTCCTCGATCTCCCGCAAAATAATGATCGCGCGATGGTCCGGGCTCAACGTCTCAAGGGCGGCATCGATCCGGCGGCGGATCTCCGCCCGGTCCAGTCCGCTGCCCGGAACCTCCCCGGTCGAAGGTGTCGTCCGCGAGGCCGCGTCGATCCGCATGGGCCCGAGTTCGAGTTCCGTCTGCGGACGCCGTTTCCGCCGGCGGCAGAGATCGATTGAGGCGTTGGTAGCAATCCGTCGAATCCAGGCGAGAAACGGCACCTTCCCGTCAAAGCGGGCAAGAGATTTCCACGCCCGAATGAACGTCTCTTGGGTCAGATCGAGGGCATCTTCGGCATTGTGGACCATGAAGCAAATTTGCATGTAAATTTTTTCCCGGTGGCGAGTGATCAATCCATCAAAGGCCGATAAGTCCCCTTGGCGCGCCCGGACCAGAAGATCGTCCTCATCATACGGCTGGGAATCGTCATCCACTAAGTTAAACGCCCTAAGCGGAAATTCATTCAATTAATCGAGTTTTCCATACCGGCGGTGCCACTCGCTCCGGTATTCGCTCATCAAATCGACAATGCGATTACGCACCTTAAAAAGTTGCCTTTGCAGAAACCTATGTTGCCGGGCGGTCATCCGACCTTCGGCGACGAGTTTGAGGCCCGCATCAAGGGCATTATTGGACGCTTTTAGTCCTCGTTTGAGATAAGCAATCGTCATCCCCAACTCCGCCGAATCGTCCCCGCATAAAGCCGCGGCGAGTTTGGCGCCACAAACCGCGGACTGGGTCGCCAGCCGGATGGCCTCGGGATGTTCTTTGAGCGATTCATCGCGCTCAAACCATGAATTGATCCAAGCATGGAGTTTGATCGTGTCCCGGTAAATGGGTGACTTGGCAAATTGATCAAATTCTCCCTCCTCCGGGTCAACGCCCCCGGCATTGGAGGTCAGAAGTTCCTCCTCACAAAGACCCTCGGAGGCGTCGACCCACTCGTCATCCTCGTCGGCGTCAAAGGCTTCCCAGCCCATCTCCCGGGAAATGATCTGATCGCGATCCGGGTGATCAAGATATTGCTCAAGGAGTCCAAAATATTTTTCCGTGTTTTTGTCCTGTTGCTGGAGAAAGCGCTCCCATTGGTACTCGTCCCACACATCGGGCATCTCGGAATCGTCATCGGACATTATGAAAATCCATACCCGACCCCAAGGCGACACGCAACGGGATTTTGCCTCAAGTGACTTTTCGCTCCGGAATCCGAGCGGCAAATCGAAGTCCAAAAAGTTGATAACTTCTGCTCCCGAAAGCGGATTATTTCCGCATCGAGGGGGAAATTTGATTCCCTTTTGCAGGGGAGATTCCCTAACGTCCTGCCATGTCATCAACCGACTTCCACGCTTTGGGCCAATCTTTTGGGATTCCCGGAGATCTTCTTCAGGCGACCCCCTATGGCAGCGGTCACATCAACGACACCTATGCCTCGACCTATTCGGAAGATGGCAAATTTGTGCGCTATATCCTCCAGCGCATCAATGACAAGGTCTTCACCGATCCGGCGGCCCTGATGGAAAACATTTCCCGGGTCACCTCCCATTCGCGAAATGTCCTCACCCGGCGCCAAGTGCCCGATCCCCTGCGGCGCGCGCTCACCATTTTGCCTTCCCGCGAAAATCTGCCCTATGTGCGGGATGCAGAGGGGGCGACCTGGCGAGCCTATCTTTTCATCGAAGAAGCTGTCACCTACGACAAAATCGAGACCATCGATCAGGCCCGGGAAGCCGCCCGGGCCTTTGGCGAATTCCAGGGACTGCTCGTCGATCTCCCGGGGGACCGCCTCCATGAGACCATTCCGAAGTTTCACCATACCCGCAGCCGCTTTGACGCTCTCATCCGGGCTGTTGACGCGGACACCGAAGGGCGGGCCGCTTCGGTCGCTGACGAGATTGCCTTTGCCCGCTCCCGCGAAGCCATGGTGGACGAATTGCTCGACCAGCAAGCCCGGGGAGAATTGCCCGAGCGCATCACCCACAACGACACCAAACTGAACAATGTCATGTTCGACACGGCCAGCGGCGAAGCCATTTGCGTTATCGATCTCGACACCGTCATGCCCGGACTGGTCTTGTATGATTTTGGCGACATGGTGCGAACGGCAACGAGCCCTGCTCTCGAAGATGAAAAGGACCTCACTCTGGTCACGATGCAAATGCCCATGTTCCAAGCGTTGGCCGAAGGCTATGTCGGAGCCACCCGAGCGTTTCTCCTCCCAGCTGAAAAAGATCGACTGGCCTTTTCCGGAAAATTGATCACCTTCGAAATCGGCCTGCGCTTTCTGACCGACTTTCTCAGCGGCGACACCTACTTCAAGACGCATCGCCCGGGGCACAACCTCGACCGCTGCCGGACCCAATTCAAACTGGTTGAAAGCATCGAGGAGCAGGAACCCGCCATGCGAGACTTCGTCGATTCGCTATGAAGATTCTTGTCACCGGCGGCGCGGGCTTCATCGGGAGCCATGTGGTCGAACGTTTCCAGGGCCGGGCGGAGATCCGGGTGCTGGATAATTTTCGGACCGGATACCGCCACAATCTCGCGGGACTGGACTGCGAGATCATCGAAGGCTCGATCACCGACGAATCGATCGTCCGCCAGTCCATGGAGGGCATCGACTATGTTTTTCATCTGGCCGCCCTCGTCAGCGTCCCCGAGTCGATGGAGAAAATGTCCGAATGTGTGGCCATCAACATCAACGGACTGCTCAATCTGCTTCAAGCGGCCCGGAGCGCGGGCGTCCGCAAGTTGGTCTTCGCCAGTTCGGCGGCAGTCTATGGTGACAATCCCGCCATGCCCAAGGTGGAATCAATGACCCCTGAGCCACGGAGCCCGTATGCCATCACCAAACTCGATGGCGAATATTATTGCGGGCTTTTCGCCCGCGAGGGCTGGTTGTCCACCGCCTGCCTGCGATTTTTTAATGTTTTCGGTCCCCGTCAGGATCCTCAGGGAGCCTATGCAGCGGCTGTACCGATTTTCATCGAGAAGGCGCTCAAAGGCGAATCACTGCGGGTCTTTGGCGACGGCGAACAAACCCGGGACTTCATCTTTGTTCAGGACATTGTCTCCGCCCTAGAATTTTGCGCCCTCACCGAAGCACCCACCGGCGTCTACAATTGTGGCTACGGGAAGAGCATGTCCCTCAATTCCCTGATCAAAACAATTCTCTCTGCCACCAAATCGAATTCTGCGATCGAGCACGAAAAAGAGCGCGCCGGAGACATCAAACATTCGCTCGCGTCGGTACAAAAATTGCACCAAGCCGGTTGGATTCCAGATCACGGTCTCGACGCCGGTCTCCAGGCCACGCTGAGCTCCCTCATAGGTGGGGACAAATGCCTTTAACCGTTATCAGGTCCGAGGATTACCGGCGGTTTGAACCCCGGGCCGTCGCCGTTGCCGTTGCTTGCGGCGCCGGGGCAACCTCCGTGTTACTCGGCCTCAGGGCAGCCTCCCCTCACTAAGCCATGTCTGCGCCAAAAGTCAGTGTTTTACCGACTTCCAGTTCACTGACCACTTCCTCAAAAACGGCGTCCCCGCTAAAAATGCAGGCGCGTTTGGCACCAAGGGAATTCCCCTCCGTGGTGGTGGACATGGGATAGGGTAAGCCGATGCGGAAGAGCCAAAATCGGGGCGGGTTGGGAATGTCCGGAAAGGCGGTCACTAGGGGCCAGACTTTTTTCGGAGAAGCGTGGATGAGAATTTCATCCGCCCCCCCAAAGAGGGGGACTAAAAACAGGCGGGGCCGCCCCAGAGACCAAGTCGCAGTTAAACCCAGCATCTTCCAAGTTGCTTCGAAGGTTTCCAAGCGGGTGAACAATGCGAACAGGGCGGAGAATGCCAAATACAAAACGGCAATCGCCAGATTGGCCAAAAGGATGCCAATCAGCCAGATGGTCCATCGCGGCCAAGCGGGAGGGTGAGAAGGTATAGTGTTCATGGGTTTGTGGCTCGCCATTGGCGGCAGAGGTCCCGGGCCGCCTCGGCCCAGGAGGGGAAGCGAAAGACAAATCCCTCTTCCACGAGTCGGCCTGGTACCACGCGACGGCTTTTCAGCACCAACTCGGTTTCCGTCCGGAGAAAAAATGCTCCGAGTTCAAGAAGAGGCCCCGGCGACGGAAGTCCTTGAAAGCGGTCGTCTTGAATTTCATCGGACCTTGGAAACCCTCAGCACCATCCTTCCTGCCGGAGGGAATGCTGCCCAATCCCGTGTCGATGCATTTGCAGAAAACCTGCAATCCGTCCTGTCCCATAACCGACCAGTGAATTTGCTGCGCTCGTTCGCGTCCAGCAAGGCCTCGTAAATCAGAGTGCTGTAAGTGCTGCGCCCGTCGGTGATGGCGAAGGCGAGCACCCAAGGATAGAGGTCATCTGTGGATTTTTCAGTTTGGAGGAGTTGTTGGAGTTTGTTCATCGACACTACCAAACGTTTCCATCAGAGATTTTATGAAGGTAATTTGAAGAGAGAGTCACTCCCCGTTTTTGAAGCAGGCGTTTGAGGTTCCGCCAATGCCCGAAGACAGCTTTGTGTCGTCACAGTGGAGGTCGGAAGTGCAAACAAGTTTCATTCTGCGCCCACCCAGTCGAGAGCCTTTCTCTGCGTGTCGAAAATCACGCCGCGCATGACTCCGTAGTCGCTGCCGACGTTGAGGCACACGGGGAGGCCAGCAATCGAACGCTCCTCGACTTTGACGTGGGTGTGCCCGCAGGCAACAAGATCAATCTGAGCGGCATGCCTTTCAAGCGCGGCGACGGCGGCTGTCCCGAGATCGCCCGCGACAACTACCACGTTGGGTTCTACTTTCAGGACGGTCTCCGCCATCGCTGCCAGGAATCTGCTCCCGACTGGTGGGATGGCAAGGTGGGGTCGGAGGTGATAAAGATCTTCATGGGATTGCTGGCCAGAACTGAGGGTTTCGAATGAGGTGGATCCGGATTTTAGACCAGCAGAGGCGTAAAATACGCTATGGAATGCGAATGTGCTTTGGAGTATATGAGTTATCCGCCACCCCATTGCCCTGATTGATGAACTCCGGCTCAGCGCGTTCGAGCCCCTCGCCCGCTTGGCCAAAACGCTCCACTCTTGGCGAGACGCTCTCGTCACCATGTGGCGCTTTACAAAAAATAACGGCATCACCGAAGGCTTCCACAGAAAGATGAAGCTCATTCAACGCCGCGCTTATGGCTTTAGAAACTTCCACAATTACCGCTTGCGCGTCATCGCTCAATGCGGGCTAACCACAACCCAACAAATTGACCTCATCCCCATTGTTTGGTGGAGAGCCTGGAGAGCCTGGAAAAAGGAAGTGGGTTGGGTGGGGATCGAACCCACAACCAATGCCTTAAAAGGGCACTGCTCTACCATTGAGCTACCAACCCGTAAAAAACGGGTCCGTCATAGTCGATGGGATCACCAAGAAACGCAACGCGTTATTTTCAAAGATTAAAGAAAATCTTCCCTCGGACCTTTCCTTGCTTGATTCCGCGCGGAGCGCGACGTTCCTTCAATTCCTTCACCATGGGCCGATCTTCCGCTATTCTCTCCACCCTTCTCCTTGCAGTCGTTTCGCTGCTCTGCGGATTTTTGCATGCCTTGCCTCTCGTCGGCAGCCTCCCTTCCGTTGCCGCACTGGCCTCGGCCGCCCGGAGCTTGGCAGCAGACCAATCGGTTCAGGTTTCGCTTCTGACCGGATGGCGCGATTCCCTCAACGGCTGGCTTTGGCAGTCGGGCGGAGTCTCGCGACTGGCGAGCGGACAGTGGTTCTCCGTCTTTCTCACTTGGACCGTGCTCGTCGGTTTCGGCCTCCTTGGGATCTGGGCTCTCATCCGCTTTACGCGTCTCCGTCACGGCCGGTTTATCCTTCTTGCTGCGACTGGACTTCTTCTCCTCACGGGATGGCCCGCCGTCCTTGCTTTTCTCCGAGAACGGGATTCCCGTATCACCTCACTTCAATTAATCGCTCCGGTGGACCTCATGGCCGCGGCAAAGAAAATCGAGGCCCAGACCATTTTCTCCAATGCCGAAGCTCGAGCGGCACTCCTTTTGCTTGCTCCGGAGGTGGCTCGTGACGTGCCTGTCACGGACCCCAAGCTCGTGAACAATTCCCAAGCCTGGCGCCAAGCGCTTCGCGAAAATAAATGGGAATCTGTCCTCCTCACCGGCCCGATCACCAGATACCGAGTTCTTCTCTCCCATCTCCTCACTTCTCCGGATTGGCATCTTGCCCAAGTCACCAATCAAGGATTTCTTTTCTTTCGCGGACCGGGAACCCCGCCGCCAACTCCGGAGATCGACACGATTTCGTTTCCGAGCGATGAGGAAACCGCCCTCTACTTGGCCCAATTCGCCTCCCGCCTCGATGCCGTCCACGACCTCTCTGGGGCCAAGGCCGCCATGGATCGGGCCCTCGCTCTGAGCCCGAATAATGCCGACGTGCAAAGCCATGCCGCCACGCTCGCCGCCGGCCACAAGAAATGGCACGAGGCCGTCGCCCACGCCGATGCCGCCCTTGAAGCCGCTCCCGACGCCGCCCAGCCCCGCCTGGTCCGAACGCTTGCCAAACTCGAAACCGGCGAATTGAACGAAGCGCACGACGATATCTCCTACGTTTTGCAAAGAAACCCCAACGATCCCTATTCGCTCTTTCTCCTGGCTCGAATCTCCCGGGCCAGAAATGATTCTCTTACGGAAGCGGAAACCCTGGAACACCTCGTCAACCTCACGGCTCGGGCTGGCCAACCGGTGATTCACTACCAGATCTATCTCGCTCAGGCCTATGCGAAATTGGGACGGAACAAGAAGGCGCTCAAAACTTATCACGAGGTTTTAGATCAAGGACACCTCAATCCCGAGCAAACGACAGCCATAGAGGATTCCATCACTGCGATCGAGGCCTCCGAAGCTGGGGAAAAGTAGTCGCATTTTCCCTTGGCGGGACGGCGCCCCCTCCCATACGATGACCTGATCATGACTGCCAAATCCCACCCGAAAAGAAGCCCAAACCTTCGACCCCATTCGTCCGTTGTCCTCGATGGCCAGCACCGCGCGCCGAGCCGCGCCATGCTTTATCCGGTTGGATTTCGGGAAGCCGATTTTTCCAAATCCCAAATTGGCATCGCCTCGACCTGGAGCATGGTCACGCCCTGCAACATGCACATTGACGAACTGGCCCGGCAAGCGGCCATGGGAGTGGACGCCGCTGGCGGCAAGGCCACGATTTTCAATACCATCACTATTTCCGATGGGATTTCCATGGGCACCGAGGGAATGAAATACTCGCTCGTGTCCCGCGAGGTCATCGCCGATTCGATCGAAACGGTGATCGGATGTCAGGGCTACGACGGCTTTGTTGCCATCGGGGGCTGCGACAAAAACATGCCGGGGTGTTGCATCGCCATGGCCCGGCTCGACCGACCGTCGGTCTTTGTTTACGGCGGCACGATTCTCCCCGGCTGCCTCAACGGTCAGAATCTCGATGTGGTCTCGGTCTTTGAAGCCGTCGGTCAGGAAGCGGCCGGCAAAATCACCAAAAAAGAATTGCAAGCGGTGGAGTCCTGCGCCATCCCCGGCCCCGGTTCCTGCGGAGGCATGTACACCGCCAACACGATGGCCTCCGCCCTTGAAGCCATGGGCCTGAGCTTGCCGAACAGTTCCGCTCAAGCCGCTGTCTCGGCTCACAAAGTCAAAGATTGCCGGGACGCCGGAGCCGCCGTCCTCAATCTGCTGAAACTAGGCATCCGTCCTTCGGACATTTTCTCCCGCGAATCGATGGAAAATGCCATCACCGTGGTGATCGCACTCGGCGGTTCGACCAATGCTGTTCTCCACCTTCTCGCCATTGCTCACTCCGCCAAGATCAAACTTTCCATCGATGATTTCACCCGCATCGGCAAACGCGTGCCGGTTCTTGCGGATCTGAAACCCAGCGGTCGCTATCTCATGAGCCAATTGATCGAGATCGGTGGCATCGTGCCGATGATGAAGGAACTCCTCGGCGCCGGTCTTCTCCATGGCGACTGCCTCACCGTCACCGGAAAAACCCTTCGCCAGAATCTGGCCAAGTTCAAACGCTACCCGAAGGGCCAGCAAATCATTGCCCCGCTCAAGAAGCCGCTCAAAAAGGAAAGCCATCTCGTCATCCTTCGCGGCAACCTCGCCCCCGACGGCGGAGTGGCCAAGATCAGCGGCAAGGAAGGCACGCGATTCTCCGGCACCGCCCGGGTCTTTGAAAGCGAGGAATCCTCCATGACCGCGATCCTCGCAGGAAAAATCAAAGCCGGCGCGGTCATCGTCATTCGCTATGAAGGACCACGCGGCGGCCCCGGGATGCGCGAGATGCTCTCGCCCACCAGTGCGGTGATGGGACGCGGCCTCGGCAAGGACGTCGCCCTGATCACTGACGGCCGCTTCTCCGGAGGCACCCATGGGTTTGTGGTCGGACATATCACTCCGGAAGCCTTCGACGGCGGCCCACTTGCCATCGTCAAAAATGGCGATCCTATCACCATCGATGCCGTCACCCGCACCCTGACCCTCGGCCTCTCGAAGAAAGAAATCGCCACCCGCCTCAAATCGTGGAAACAGCCCAAAGCCCGCTACCACCGCGGTGTGCTGGCGAAATACGCCGCCTCCGTCACCACCGCTTCGCTGGGGGCCGTCACCGACGCCGGACTCTAAAACATTTTCCATCATGCCTGAAACTGTCGCCCCTCCCTCCTATGCCACGGCCTATTTTTTACATGCCCAGGCGACCGATCCCGCATTGCAAAATGCCCAGCTCTCTTTAAATCTGGGCGAACTCCGCTCCGTCACTGTTCTCCAAGCGGCTTGGCAGCAATTGGTCGGTTCGCACCGTATTCTCCGCTCGGGATTTTCAAAATCCTCCAATGGCGAGACGGTCCAGCGGATCGCCGAGTCCGGAAAACCCTCCTGGGCCCTTCACGATTGGAAGGACGTCCCGATCGCTGAGATTCCGGCCCGCTGGAATACGCTCCTCGAAGCCGACGCAGCGCAACCCTTCGATCCCGCCAATCCGCCGCTGCTCCGCTTTCAAGCCATCGAGCTTCCCGGCGGTCATTGTCATCAACTCATCTCCTTTCCCAAGCTCCTCCTCGATGAGGACACCCTCTTTCATCTACTCTGCGAATGGCTGGAAGCCCTCGATGGCGTCACCCCTGCCGCCGATGACGAATCGGATCTCGTCTCCCCCCCGGTCCCTGCGGTGGCAGAATGGTGGACGCGCTTCCACGCCCAAAACGCCACGTCGACGGAGTTCACCATTTATCCCCGTCCGGCCGCGACCACCGAGATCACTCGTCTGCAAACTCCCGAGCACCTGCTTTCGCGCGAAGCCTCCCGGGATTTCAAAGCCCTTTGTCAACGTTTGAGCATAGCACCCCGCGACGCTTTCCTGGCCATTTGGTCCCTGGTTCTCAGCCGACTCACCGCCAGCGAACGCGCTACTTTTCTCGCGTCCGACGCCAATGACACCGCCGAGAACATCCTCCCCTGTCATCCTCCTCTCGACCAATCCCGATCCGTCGAAGCCTGGTTGAAAGACGTGGCCAAAAGCGAAACCGAACGCGCCCGCAATTCCGCCATTGGACTCAAACGATGTTTGCTTTTGGCAGACCCGGTCCGGACGCTGGAAGATTTTTCCGCCGCTTTTTTCTGGTCGCATCCCTCGCTCAACGACCGCCTGCACGATGCCCTCCCCCGATGGATCAATGCCGACGCCAAGCTGGTCACCCATTCGCAATTTCCGCTTTCCCTTCACCTCCGCGATGGCCTCCGCATCGCGCTGCAGATTGAAGCCGATCCCTCCCACTGTCCGGCGTCCGAGGCCAACGCCTTGCTCGAACGGGTCACAAAAATCGCTGAAGACATTCTGGCCAACCCTAGCCAAAAAGTCAGCGCCCTCGACATCCTGACCGCCTCCGAACGCAGCGCTCTTGCTTGCCCTGCACCAGAAAGCTCAGACCGATCCGGGCTCTCCCTGGAAAAAGAAATCGCCATCGTCGCGCGGCGGCACGCGGAGATTTCGGCCATCGTCGGTCCCGGGGATGCCGACCTCACCTACGACGATCTCGACGCCCATGCCTCCGCTCTCGCCAGTTGGCTGCACACTGAAAATGTTGCCAATGGCTGGAACATCGCCGTTTGCCTCACTCCCACCTCCTGGCTACCCGTCGCCCTTCTCGGTATCCTTCGGGCCGGGGACACTTGCGTTCCGTTGGATCCGCGATCCAGCACCGCTTGGATCACCTCCCGCATCGCGCCTTCGGATGTGGAGTTGATCATTTGTGATTCGGAAACCAAATCGATTTTCGAGGGCTCCCCACACCGCCTGCTTGTGCTCGACCAGGACTGGGAAACCATCTCCGCAGCCACCGGTAACGCAAAATCCGAGATCGCTCCCATTGCCTTCCTCCTCAATGGCACCGAGACAGACGAAGCCCCAGCCCTCCGCTCTCTGACCACCGCCTTTGTGGCCTCCGCCTGCGACGAAGCTCGTACTTTCTGGGCCCTGGAACCCGGTGATCGCATCGGCCTCCAGGCCGCCGCCGGCACTGGCGCTTTTGTGGAAACGCTCATGGTTGGATTGCTTTCCGGCGCCACCGTCGTCCTGCCAAATCCCTCCGACACCCTCCAACTGATCGACCCGGAGACTCCGGCTCTCACCCACCTCCGCCTCTCCGTCGATCAATGGCGGGTCCTCAGTGCCCGGGCGGCCGGAGACCCCAGCGTGATTCCCGACTCGCTCCGCACCATTTGCATCGAGGCCACCTCCGCCCGCCTCGGCCCCGAAGCCGCTTGGACCACCCTGCAGGAGAGCCCGGCTCGAGGCATCCTCTTCTATAGCCCAGCCGGTCTTTCCGGCGCGGCCATCCGCATGGAGGACGCCCATTTTCCCACGCCCCTCACCGTCGCCACCCTCCCCATAGGTCGGCCGACTCCCGGGCTCAAAGCCGATTTGCTCGATTCCGCCGGACACCCGCTGCCGCCCCACCATGCCGGCACCCTAAAGATCACCTTCCCCGACGAGGAGTCCGAGTCTTACGCCCTTTCCGCCTGGCGCGATGCCTCCGGTGCCTTTCATCTCCCCGCCCCGGAGACCGACGCCACCGAGAGGGCGCTTCGCCAATTGCCCGATATCATCGACGTCCATTGTGCCGGCTCCGCGCCCTTCGCCTGGGCCGTCCTCGCCTCCGGAGCGGAACCCCCGCTGCCCGCCGCCATCCGGCAGGCCACCCAACACCTGCCAACCGAACTCCGGCCCGATTTTTTCGAGATCGTGGACGCCTTCCCCCTCACCCTCGGCGGCACCATTCAAACGGATGCCCTGCCTCAACCCGCGGTGGCCCAAAAAACTCTTCCCCCCTCTCCAGCCGACGAACCCGCTCCGGCTTCTCCTGCCCAAATTTCACGCCCAGCCAAGCTCTGGGACCCCTTGGTTCTCCTCTACGAAACCGCCGACGCGCCCACCCTCTTCCTCATCCATGACTTGGACGGAAGCCCTGCGCCCTACCAAGCTCTGGCGAAGTTGCTCAAATCCGATTGGACCATCCACGGCACCACGGCCCGGGGCCTCCAGGATGCGTCCGCGTGTCATCTTACCGTCGAAACCGAAGCCGCCGCCTTGGTCGAAGCGATTTGTCTACTCGATCCGGATGGGCCCTTCCATCTTGTCGGTCACGGGTTTGGGGCCATCCTTGCAATGGAAATGGCGCGCCAACTCCGCATCGCCGCCCGCCAGGTTCCTTATTTGGTTCTCACTGGCACGGAACCTCCGCCGCCCCCAACCGACGGGACCTGGAAGCGTGCCCTCTCCCGCTTCTTCGCCCGACCTGCAACCGAAGCTCCGACTCTCTCCAAAAATCCCGTCGTGGCCGCCCACCAAACCGCGCTAAAGAACTTCCAAGCCAAGCCCCTTCCCGGTCCCGCCGGGATCATCCTCGGAGCCGACCGGACCCGCGAAGCGGAATCCGCCTGGAGACAATGCGTGCCCGAAGCCGCCATCAAGACAATCAACGCTCCAGCCGCGCAGATGCTCACCGACCCACCCGTCAAACGCATTGCGGTCTTAATGCGCGAATGGATGATCCCCTCCAGCGAAGAGGAAGAAAGCTAAAGCAGAGGCTGAGAGCAGTGTGATTAGAAAAATTTGAAAGCTTGGCCGCAGCAGCGGCATACGCCGGAACTTCCGTCGCTCAACTATCAACCGCCTTCCGAGCGTTTTCGAAAACAAAAAGCGCGCAAGACCAAACACCGGACCCGACCACGAGAGACTTTGACCCTGGAGGCTTTTGGATCCTGTTCGACCAGGTCGAGGGTTTCCCTGGCCAAAAGAAGAGGCAGGGCACAGGCAACCCGCGCCCGCCATGGCCTCACCGCCCGGACATACAATTCCGCATCGTCCAAACACGCCCGGGCCCACTGGACAGTTGCATTCCATGACTTCGGCTCCACATAGACCCGTCCAATCCGAGCATCCCCGGCTCGATCCCGCAGAATGTTGACCAACTGCAGACCTTGACCGAAATGAATCCCCAGGAGGGTCATTTCCCCCTCCGGACGCAGACCGTATTTTCGCAGGTGTTTATAGCAAATCGCAGTCCAGAACTCACCCACGCACCCTGCCACCAAATAGGTGTAACGCTCCAACTCCGCGCCTGTCAGCGGTTCCGGCTTTTTTCCATCCCGCATATTAAACCGTTGCCCATCAAACTCCTGCCCTTCCCGAATCATCGCCCAAACGCCCTCAATTTCTTTCCGATCCCAGGCTTGGGAAAGCCACCCTATGAGTTCGTCCTTGCGAGCCAGCAACTCCGCCTCGCCATCGGTCACCACCCCATCCGCCTCGGTGTCCGACAACCGAGCCAGCAGGTAGGCCAAGGAAATCGTCTCCCGCACCGGACCCGGCAGCAGACGCAACGTCAGGTAAAACGAGCGAGAGACCTTTTTGAGAAGCAACCAATCCACCCCGGGTCTTTAATGACATCTTCCCCATCCGGCGATCTCAAAAAATTCTCTTTGATGATCTCATTTCGGTGCCGCACGACGACCCCGCATCCGGTGATCCGTCCACGTCCGACTTTTCGGGGCAGATCTTGCATTTTTCTTATATTGATATATGATGCCGTCATCATGAGAACCATAATCGACATTCCGGACGAAGACGTAACTGCTCTTGCTGAGATCTGCAAACGTCAGGAAATTTCGCGAGCAGAAGCGATCCGACGGGCACTCAAAAACATGCTGTCCGAAAGTGCCGTTAGTGCCAGGGACAATGCCTTTGGCGCGTGGAAGCGAAAAATTGATAGCCGAGCTTTTGTCAATGAATTGCGAGCCGAGTGGGATCGATGAAGGCGGTCATCGATAGTGATATTCTTATCGACTATTTGCAGGGACATCCCGAAGCAAAAGTAGAAATCGACCGATACTCCGAGCCCCTATTTTCGATCATTTCATGGATCGAAGTGATGTGTGGTGCAGAAAATAATACCGAGCGGGCCGCTGCGGAATCGCTCTTCCAGTCAATGAAATGTATCGAACTCACCACCGGAGTCGCCCGACAAGCCGTGATCGAAAGGAAACATCGAAAATTAAAGCTTCCCGACGCCACGATACTTGCCAGTGCCGACCAAGAGGGCTGCATCATGGTAACCCGAAATTCTAAAGACTTTGACTCCAATGACCCCCGAGTCCGGGTTCCCTATTCCCTGTGACGCCAGTTCGGTTGACCGCCCGCCCCCCGCACGGTCCATTGCGCTCCTGCGCCGCCACCCCTTCTTCTTCCACCACAGTTCCCCAATATCCCGGACCAAGAAGATCTGACCCCTGACCCGAAGGCAACAAAAGGGTCGCGTCTTATTTTTGTCATTTGTGTTCCCGCTTTGATTTTGCAACGGTTTTTAGCCACCGACGGACTTGGGGATTTTGTTCCAAATCGTCAATCCTCGAGCACAGTCGGCTCACGTATGCATCCGTGCCCATCTGTAACCGCCGCCCAATCCAGCTGAGCGACGCGGTCGTTTCTGTTTTTATTAGGTGACCCACCGCGCGCTTCCGCCAATCAGCCTTCGAAAGTTCCCGTAGATCTCCATCCTTCAATCCAAAATGCTGCAGCCCTGTCGAGGCCAGTTGTTCAGCCTGCCTTTCGCTGTGATCACGCAGTGCGGGTGAACTTCTGACCTCGCCCCGAGCCATCTCCAGCAATCGATCTCTGAACTCGTGACCGCCGAGATACCAACCCCGCTTCAGTGACTTTGCATCGCCAGCGTTCCTCCCTTCGAGAGCCCGTTCTTCCATCCATGCAAGGTACCTTCGTCGATCTTCCGTCCGATCGGCAAACCCGCGTTCTCCCAGCACCGTTTCCACCTCTAGCCATTGAGGACGCTTCTTTCTTGCTACTCCATACCATTGGAGACTGCTCCAAAGATACCCCGTCAACTCACCGCTTTTTGTCACTCCTGCCCGCGCCGGATTAAGATGAATATAGTCGGATACCGTGCCGAAATGCCTCCGGTCCTCCGGCTCCATGGGGAGGGCCTTGTACCGCCCTGCGAATAAATGCCCCACGAGCCGATGTCTGGCATTGAAGCGTGCTGTGTAGGTGGCCTGGAACCAATGCATTCCCCGCACCAGATTCGCCTTCGGCGTTTCCAGCAGCAGATGATAGTGGTTTGCCATCAGCACAAAGGCATGCACCCTCCATCCCGTTCGCCCAGATACTTCTTCGAGGGTCGCCACGAATATCTCCCGATCCCTGTCATCCCAGAATATCTTCTCCCGACGATTTCCTCGGCACATCGTATGATAGACCGCCCCTTCGAATTCGACTCTCGGCATTCTCGGCATCCCTTCTTCTCCGGTCCCTTTCTCCAAATCGCAAGAATAAAGATACGACCCCATTACGACCCCATTACGTCTTTACACGAAAAAACCTACTCTCAGCGCAATCCTTCCACCCCCACCCTGACGGTTTCGATACGGGATTCTCCGTACTGGCCCAGTCCCAAATCTGCCCCGGCTTCGACATAAGTGGTCATGCGCCGGATGGAGGGTAGCTTGCTCGCCGTGCGCATCTCATCGATCAAGCGGACCGCAGTGGCATCGATGGCGATGGGATCCTTGCTGGCAAAAAGAGCGAGGTTGTCTATGAGGTAGTTGGGGTTGGGAAATGGTCCCCCTGCGTATTGCAACACCAGCGCGTCCAGGATGGTCACCACCACCTTGTCGAGAATGACCGGGTCGGCGTAAATCTCCGCGAGGTAAAAATCCCCTCCGGCAGCCGATTTCGCAAAACGCCGCCAGTTATCCAGATTGGACACGGTCATGTTAGCGATGGCGCCATTGATTCCGGTGAGAAAACTGTCGGTGAGCGAAGGGACGTTGATGACCTTGGTCACCTCTTGGCTGAGGACACGGGCAAAGTAGCTTTGGCTGCTAAGCTGATCACTTTCGCCAAGACGTTCGGAAAAGTCCATCCCGGAGGTGTCTCCGAATTTCCGATCCCCCCAAATTAATTTACCCAGGACTGGTGCACTGACCTGCGCCTTCGAGTCATAGCCGGAGGCGGGGTCTACCCCCACAAGTTGGTAACCGCCCCCCGAGGCTTGAAAGCCGGCGGCGAGCAAGTCCTCCATATTGCGGTCCCAGACGATGATCTTCTTTGCCGGCACCCCCGCTTCCTGCAACCCTTTGACGATGGCGCCGACCACGGCCGGATGGGTTCCGCTCACGTTCCGACCACTGGCAGAAACCTTGATCCCCACTGTATCTGTAGGCGAGACCAGCGTTTTCCACCCTTCGGCCACAGTGGTCTTTCCGGTCAAATTGCATATCAAACTGTCCACCATCCGCTGGACGACACTGGCCCGCGGAACCCGCTGGGGGCCCAAAGCCTCCGTATCCATGGCATAATAGAGCTTGCTCTTTTCCTCCACCTGGGCGTGAGCCAAGGAGGAGCCCAGCACGGCTCCCAATACCAACAACACCCCCGTCGTTTTTAGAAATCTCATCGCCGATTTTACAAATTTTCTGCTAGTTTTCAGGTTCCATGATCGCCCACCTCTACGTCCACATCCCCTTTTGCCCCAAGGTGTGCCCGTATTGCAGCTTTTACAAGGAGGCAAGCGACCGCAATAAAACTCAGGCCTTTCTTGATGCGATTTTGGCCGAGGGGGAGGTACGGTCCCCGGACCTCCAGCCCAAAACGATTTTCTTCGGCGGCGGCACCCCCACCGCCCTCTCCACCCGCCAACTCGAGTTCCTCATCGGAGGCCTCCGGGACCGGATCGATTTTTCCCAGGTGACCGAGTTCACCATGGAAATGAATCCGGCCACGGTGTCGCTGGAAAAAGCCGCCGCCATGCGGGCCCTCGGCGTCAACAGGGTCAGCATGGGCGTGCAAAGCTGGGACCCGGAGTTGCTGAAAACCCTCGGCCGCGTCCATAGCGGCGAACAAGCCCGGCGCAGCTACGAGATCCTCCGCGAAGCTGGCTTCGAGAATATCAACCTCGACCTCATGTTTGGGATTCCCGGTCAGACGTCCGACCAATGGCATGCCAGCCTGAAAACGACCCTCGCCCTCCAGCCTGACCACATCTCAGCTTATTGCCTCACCTATGAGGAAGACACCGAGTATTTTCTCCGTCTCAACCGAGGGGAATTCCGGCCCGACGAAGCCCTCGATGCCGATTTTTTTGAAATGACGATGGATACCCTCGCCGCCAGCGGCTACGAGAGTTATGAGATTTCCAATCACGCCCGACCGGGTCGCGAGTGCCTTCACAATCTCGCCTATTGGTTTGGTCATGATTCCATCGGATTAGGGCCAAGCGCATTTTCTTCGGTCGGCACCGAACGCTGGAAAAACGTCAGCGACACCTCGGCCTACATCGCTCACCTCCAAACAGGCACCGACCCGGCCGACTTTCGCGAAACTGTCGATCCGGCCACCCGCCGCGTCGAGCAAATCGCGTTTACCCTCCGCACCAACCGAGGTGTCCGCTCCGACCTTCTTCCCCTGGACAAGGCCGACGCCCTCGTGGCCCATGGACTCCTCACCCGTAAAGGCGATCGTTCTCATCTCACCCGCAAGGGCCGTATGGTCGCGGACGAAGTGGCTGCCAGCGTCATTTAAAACCGCCAGAACGCACCGAACTCATGCCCACCCCGATCAATCTCTTTGCGGCCATCATCTTCGGAGGCATTGGGATGGCGGCCTTTGTTTACGGAAAAAGAGTTGGGACGTTGAAACCAATCATGATCGGGATTGGATTGATGGTTTATCCGTATTTTGTCTCGCAGACTTGGCTTCTTTTCGGGGTCGGAATTCTCCTGACCGGATCGCTTTTTGTTTTTAAGGATTGAGTCCGAAGAGACCTACGCCTCATCGGCTTATCTTGACACCATTGCACCACTGCACCAGATTATCTTTGTGAGGCTGACCATCAATCTCGACGACGAGCTCTACGCCATGGCGCGGAGCCACGCTATTGCCACCAAGACCTCGATCAGCAAGGCGGTGGGCGATTTGTTGCGACGCCGAACGAAGTCGTCCCCCTCGGAGGCCATCTCCGGTCGGCACCAGCACTCTGGCTTTCCTGTCACGGAGGGCAAAGGACATCTCTTGACGGCAATGGAAATCCAGAAGGCCATGGACGATGATCTCGGTCGCCCAACAGAAATCCTTCGACGTTCGCCGATAGAAATCGAAAACCTACCGTAATGACCCGCCTCTTTGACGGCAACATTCTCCTCGCGATGGTCCTGCCCGATCATCCTCATCACGCCCGAACTCACCGCTGGCTGGCCACCATCCGGGAGGAACCTTTCGCCACATGTTCCCTCACCGAGGGGACGCTTCTGCGCCTGCATATGCAGTTTGCCCGGGACGAATCGGCGGGTTCCGCCTGGGCCACCCTCAACGCCCTCCATGCGCACCCCCAGCACACCTTTTGGGCCGATAATTTTTCTTACGCTGAAATTTCTCCCACGCGGCTCACCGGTCATCGTCAGGTCACTGACGCTTGGCTGGCCGAACTCGCCCGTCGTCGGAATGGTCAGTTGGCGACCCTCGACATGGGGCTCTTTGCCCTTTGGCCTAAAGTCACCCTTCTCGTCCCCGTCTGATCCGCGCCCCAGCCCGGTCTTCCCCGGACCCAAATCCGAAACCGCTTCAGTTCCAGGAAATCCCGGCCGGCCCGCCCTGCGGCAAAACCCCGTGTCGGCGGGCCAATGTTTCAAACCGCTTCAGGCCTTTTTTTTCCTCCAGGCCTAAGCCGAATTGGATGTACGCACTGAGATAATGGCTAACAAATTCCGGATCGTCGCAACTTGCGGCGATTTCTTCCCGGGCCTGAAGCCCGACTTCCTTAGCGGCCCGGAAGGCATCCCCCACCGATTTATTTTCCGTCGCCAAAGCCCAAACCGCAAAGACAAAAGGCAGCCCGGTATGACGCAGCCAAAGGGAGCCCAGGTCATGGTAGTTCCAAGTGGCTCCGTGATGACGGCGAAAGGCAATAGCGGGATCTCCAATCAAGAGGCGAGCCGCCCCTTCCGGGATCGCCGCACTCTCCAGTAAGCGGTGACAGCCGGGATAAAACTCGGCCGAAAGGACGCGCAGCAGGGCTGACGAACTTCGTGAGGACGGGTCGAGATAGATTTCCTTAGCATCCGAAAACTCGCCTTGGCTCGCCACAACGACACTAAAGACCTCTCCCCGACAGGCGATGGCGACATCATCAACCAGGCATCCGGATCCCGCTTCCAAAATGGCAAAGACCGGCAGGAGCGCCGCATCCAATTCTCCGGCCAGAAAACGCGCGGCCAGCCGCGCGGGCACTTCGAGCGTCAGCGCCCGGGACTCCAGCGAATGAATGAGCGGCTTGGTATTGAGATAGGAAACAGCACCGATCCTGAGACCAGCCAAGGGATTCGCTGACATCAGGCGGTGACGAGTTCGTCCCGCTGGGAAACCGCACCGTCGATCCGTTGATAAAAAGTATTCCGCTGCATGGGAATCCGTCCGGTCTCACGAATCGCCTTCTCCAAGGCGGCCGCCGTTTGTTCCTGAGGGGTTTTTGCACCTGCCATGTGGAAGATTTTTTCTTCCATGATGGTGCCATGAAGATCATCGACGCCGTAATTGAGGGCGATTTGCGCCAGCGGCAATCCTAGGCTGACCCAATAGGCTGTGATGTGGGGGATATTGTCCAAGTAGATCCGGCTCACCGCCAAATTGCGCAATTCATCAAATCCGGTGGCATGAGGGATTCCTTTCAATTCGGGGCGGGCGCCATCCGGCTCAAAGGCAAAGGGAATGAATCCGGTGAAGCCTCCGGTCTCGTCTTGAATCTCCCGCAGACGCCGCAAGTGGTCCACCCGGTGGCGGGGTTCCTCGATGTGGCCATAGAGCATCGTGCAGGTGCTGTGCCCGCCCATTTGATGCCAGGTCCGATGGACCTCGGCCCATTCCTCGGCATTTTCCTTGCCGCGGGCAATTCGTTCTCGAATCTCGGGGTCAAAGATCTCCGCCCCTCCGCCGGTGATGGCCCCGAGGCCATTTTCCCGCAGCAATTCGAGAGTCTCGCGCAGAGGCTTCTTGAAGACCCGTTCCGCCAAGTGCCGAACCTCCACTGCCGTGAAGGCCTTGATGATCAATTTTTCGTCGAGCGCTCGCAAACTGCGGAGCAACTCCAAATACCAGTCCCCTTTCAAGGTGGGATGAAGTCCACCAACCATGTGAATCTCAGTGATTCCGGTCAGCAGCGCCTCGCGAACAGTGGCGACGATTTCCTCACTCGTTTGCTCGAAGGCGTGCGCCTCCCGCTTCTTCGCCCCAAAAGCGCAAAACTGACAGGACAACAAGCAGACATTCGAATAATTAATGTAGCGGTTGTTGATGTAGGTGGCGACGTCGCCATTGATCCGCTCTCGGACCAGATTGGCAATCGCCCCGATGCCATTGAGGTCGTGACTGGCGTAGAGCGTCAGTCCCTCTTGATCGGAAATCCGCTCCCCGGCCGACACTTTTTCAAAAATCGGGCGGAGTTCGGGGGCCAAAAGTCGCGGATGCACGGGCATAAGACTACCTACTATATCACAAAAGATCCCGAAGGGGAGCAAGATTGGGCCACCCTCATCTTTTCATCCAGCTTCCCCGTCAAATCAATTGCCCTCCGGATGGCGCAGTCCGGCTCTACGCCCCCAGCAACCAGGTCAGGTTCCCCTCGGTCGGGCGGACTGCGGCGCAAGGATAATCGGATTTGCCGCTGAAGACCTGATCTAAAACATCGTCTTTGCCTTTGCTGTTGACGAGGAAGCAAACGTGCCGGGAGGCATTGAGCAAGGGATACGTCATCGTGATGCGATGGTTGTCAAACTTGGGAACAAAATTTTCCACCACCCAGCGGTCGGTCACTTTCGGAGCCTCGGTTCCCGGGAACAAGGAGGCGGTATGCCCGTCATCGCCCATGCCCAGGAGCATCAAATCGTGCCGATAAATTGGGTGCACTCCGGCCCGTTGGCGGAGTTGCTCCTCGTATTCTTTGGCGGCCACCGCGGGGTCCGCTTCGCCGCGAATGCGAAGGATATTTTCGGCCGGAATCGGCACCCTGTCGAAAAGGGCTTCACGAGCCATTCGGTAGTTACTTTCGGCACTGTCCGGGGGCACACAGCGCTCGTCGCTAAAGGTGAAAACCCACTTCTCCCAGGCGTCGCGATGTTTGGCCAGAGCCTCATAAACCGGCCGGGGCGTGTTGCCGCCACTAAGCGCGAGGCGGAATTCTCCGCGTTCAAAGATGGCAATATCGGCCTCGCGCTCAATCAGGCCGACGGCGTCATTAACAAAGTTGGTCGAATGGAGGATTTCAGGTGTCATAAGATTTACATCAGGCGGGAAGGAATTAAGAACTGCAAGCGACCCCCGCCCGGTTCAAGATCACGCAAATCGATGGCGGTGAGAGACGCTTTCCGAACGTTGAGGGCTCCAGGTTGGCACTTGCCCAGAAAGGCTCCGATGGTTTGACTAAAATCAGGTTCGTGTCCTACGAGAATCACCGAGGCCAGTTTGGCAAACGGACGCAATTCCTCCAGACAGGTCTCGAAAGTCATTCCACAAGCCAGCCAGGGTCCTTCAATCATCCCGGTCCCACCAAGTTTCTTCGCCACGATTTTGGCCGTATGTTTGGCCCGAACGAGCGGGCTGGTGATGATCGCTTCCGGAACCAGTCCGTGGGTGACAAAAAATCGCCCCACTTTTTCTGCTTGTTCGAGTCCCTTAGGAGTGAGTTTGCGCTTGGCATCGTTCCCGTTTTCGGGCTCGGCTTCGGCATGACGAAGAAAATAAACAACCATAAATAATCAGGCGGAAGGACCACCCAGGAGCTCATTTTGGATTCTTAGTCCGAAAAGGTCAATCTCTTCACGGCATGGCCCCCCATGCCCATGAGAATTGCTAAGGCGACTCCAGCCAGACGTGGAATCGCACCACTTGGCTGAAGCGGGGCAACTCAACGTCCCGGACGAATCGACACTGGACAATTTTGGCTCGCACCATTTCCGCATCATAGACCGGCCCATAACAATACCCGTATCCCAGGCGGGGATCGGCTTCCAGGATCGAGAGCATGCGTTCCGCGTTAGCAATCTCGTCGCTGGCTATTTCCTGCAGCGTCGCGAGGCGGGTTTTAAAGGCCGCCGGATCGCAGGCCGTGTTTTGCAAAACATCCCGGGCCTGATAAAATTTCACCACGTTCTCGAGAGTGCGCAAGTGACTGTCGATCGTTTCGACCACTCCCAATTCGCGCTCTGCCCGTTCGCCCTGGCCGGACAAGGCGGTCCGCAAGGTCTCCAACCCGGCCTGCCAGTCCGCTCGGCAGCTCCTCAGCAATTCTAAATAGCGTTCCACTCCAAAGGGCAGAGTCACAAGGAGGTCGCTGACATAGCGGGGCTTGGCCAGTCTCTGCAATTCTTCAAATTCCTCTGGGGCAACCATTTCCTTGGCGTCCCCCCGCAAGAGCCGAAACGAAACCGGAAGCTGGTAGGAATCCTGAACGTCAAAAATGAGCGGATGAGCCGGTCCCAAATAAAACGGCCCCCGCATATAGGCGGCGCGCTCTCCTGACGTCATCGCCGAATAGGGAAAATGCTCCCAAGCCGCACTGAGCAATTTCCAGGCGCCCAGGGTCTGGCTGGTCCCCGCGTCGTCCAACCCGAAATCCCGGCGACAAATATTTTCCATCGCCCGCTCGCCATCGTTTTCCCAAGTGGCGCGATACTGAAGTTCTTCCGGCGGGCTGGCGTTCATTCCATAAAACCTCCACTGCCCGATGAAGCCAGCCACGCCCGTCTTTTTCATCGCGTCCAGCCTCGCCTGCCAACGCGGAAGGAGCGGAAGATAAGGGAGAAAAAAAGCGTCCGGAGTGGTGCAAGTCTCCACCTTGGTGAAGATCGGACGCCCCATCTCCCGACAACGCTCCGCCTGCCGCGCAAAAGTCGTGCTCGGCCCGATGCAAGTGATGTTGTAGTCAAAGAGCCGGACGCCCCCACCCGTGCCGAGGTCCTCATCATAACCGTCAAAATTACTGAGGACCGAAACGCTGGGATCCAGTCCGGAGATCCAATCCACCTCGGCCGGATCGTGGGCGGACCAAATCCAAGCCGAATACGGCCAGGCATAAAGCGCTTTGTGATTCCCGGTCGCCTTGACGCCGGCCGCCACCCGATTGACCAGACGAGCCACTTCCTCCGAAGGCGACTTACCCTGGCAATGCGGGCAATTGGTGTCGCCATTGTCCGCTCCCGCCGGACGAGTGAAACAATGGTAGAAACATTCGCCTCCGATGATCATGACCGCGCCCGCGAGTTCCGGAGCCGCCGAAAAAAGTTCCTCCATGGCTTCGGCATAGCCGGTGCGGACTTTTTCGCTCCCACTGCACAGATTAAACCAATCCCGCCCCGTCACCCCCTCGAAAAATATTTCCACCTGCGCCCCCCGGACCTCCGGATGGGCGGCAAAGACCGGATGGTCTCCGCCCAGCGGATGGGTATTGAGATGCAAATAAAGATCGATGCCGAAACCCAAAGTTCTCCGATTCAATTCCCGCAACTTGGCGATGCGCACTTCCCCTTCGGCCGCATTCAGTTCCGGCAGTATCTCGCTGCGAAAAACCTCCCAGACGCTGGTATAAAGGTGGATCCCATTGACTCCATAGTGGGACATAAGGGAGAGGTATTCATCGGAAAATTGCCCCGGGTTTTCCAAGGTTTGATGGCCTTCGACAAAGACTCCATTGGAAATGCGAGGCTGAAAAGCCGGCTTCCGCTCCTGAGACCCGGGCCGGAGGAATGGTCCCCCGCGATCCGCCATCATCCACTCCAAATAATGTGTCCCCTGGAGCAACCCACGTTCATGGCGGGCCGAAATCTCCACCCGGTCGGATTCCACGCGAATGCTAAACGCCTCGACCTCCGGATCCTGACGGTCGAAATTCTCCGCCGAAAGCGGGTCCCCCAACATCCGCCAGACCACCGCCCGGGTTCCCGTATCGGCAAAATTCACTTCGAGACACTCGCTGCTAAATCGCTTGAAATCCGCCATCATCCGAAGGGTCAATCCAGACTCAGGAGCCTCCAGTCGACAGATCCATTCGTCCGTCAAACCGATTTCACTTTCTCCTGCGACCAAGCCCGACCGACGCCGAAAGCGAAAATGTTCCTGATTGAGGGCGGAAAAAACAGCGGGTGTGCGATCCATGGAAGTCGGAGGTGGGAAGTTGGAAGATGACCTGCGAGGGCCTCCGAACTTGGCCATTCCAATGGCCAAAAGAGATCTCCTAACGAACGAACCCGGGCAGGACAAGAGGGATCTTGATTTTTTGTCACCCGCGGACCGAACCCGTGATGTGGACGATTAATTCGCAGACGGCGGTAATGACAAAACAAAACGCTGAAAGCAGGAAGGAGACCGAGTTATAGGAACGTCTCAAGGGAAGGGCTATTGTATCGAACATCGAACGGCCCTGCGGCTGATCTTGGACCGACCCGGCAGACGCGATCTTGACGCGGGTCCTGATCGGGCTCCAAATGCTTCTGCACTATGAAAACCCTCTATCTCGATTGTTTTTCCGGCATCAGCGGCGATATGACTGTGGGAACCCTGCGGGATCTCGGAGTTGAAGAAGCGGTCTTCCACAAGGCCGTGAGCGCCCTTGGTCTCAACGCGGAATTTACGGCCCATTTCCAGCGCGGCTCCCGTCAGGGCATCTCCGGCTGGAAGTTTGAAGTTACCCTTCATCCCCATTTTCAAGCCGTCGATCCGAAGGCCTCCCTCCTTTTGACCACACCCGGACATGTCCACGGCCGCAGTTTTCGCACCATTCGGTCCCTGATTGAAGCCAGTGCGCTGAGCCCATTTATCAAGAAACACGCCGTGGGCACCTTCTCCCGCATAGCAGTGGCGGAAGGCCGCATCCACGGTCAACCACCCGAGGAAGTGGCCTTTCATGAAGTCGGCGCCGTGGATTCGCTGGTGGATATTGTCGCGGCCTGCGCCGGGTTTGAAGCCATTGGGGCGGACCAAATTCTTGCCTCCCGCCTCGTCGAAGGAAATGGCTGGGTTGATTGTGCCCACGGGAGGTTTCCCCTCCCCGCTCCGGCCACCTTGGAAATTCTCCACGGCCTTCCCCTGCGTCAAATCGATGAACCGCGTGAACTCATCACTCCAACCGGCGCGGCCCTCGTGGCGGAATTTGCCACCGGGTTCGGACCACTGCCGGAAATGCGCGTCGAGAAGACCGGCTATGGTCTCGGCACCCGCGATTCCGCCCCCCGACCAAACGTGCTCCGAACGGTCTTGGGCCAAAGCCTCGACAGCCACAACGCCGATACGGATGAAGTCATTCAAATCGAATGCAATCTCGACGATTCCACGCCGGAACTGGCCGGTGCCGCGATGGAACGCCTCCTCGCCGCCGGAGCACTCGACGTCTTTTTTACCGCCGCCCAAATGAAAAAGAACCGCCCCGGCTGGGTGATGACGGTTCTGGCCAGGGAAGATGATTTCGAAAGCTTGAGCCGCCTCATCCTGACGGAAACCAGTGCCTTCGGACTCCGCCATCATCGCACCCGCCGGATGAAGTTGCGACGAGATTTCTGCGAAGTGGAAACCATTCACGGTCCGGTTCGGATCAAACTCGGATACCTAGGCGACGCTCTTGTGCAGTCCTCTCCGGAATACGACTCCTGTCGCGCGATCGCCCACGGGCGGAACGTGAGCGTCCGCGACGTCTATCTCGCCGCGCTCCAAGCGGCCCAGCTTCCGGCATCGTAGGGCGCCACTTGTAGGGCGGAAGGGCAACTCCTCCGCTTGCCTGGCATTCGTTGAAGCATAAATACGAAGGACTGCGGGCAGACCTTCGCGGGATCCTTTGCCGGGTAAGGTGGAAGTGACTTGCTCGCTTCCACTCATCGCGCCCTTCGGGCTGTCTTTCAGCCAGTCTCCCGTGCAGCGCCAGCCGCTGGCAGGGTACCCCTCCGCAAAAACCATCGCCCTTCTCTGAGGAAGGCCCTTCGAATGGTTGCTGAACTCCGATTCGAAAAAAAAACGCCCTGGCTTTCACCAGGACGTTTCAAATCAAGCTTTTCAGCTTGGGTCAAAATTTCACACCGTCAAGCGGCGTGAGATCAGACGACTAGTAACGACGATTGCCGCCGCCACCGCCACCGCCGCCACCGCCGCGGTTTCCACCGCCGCCGCCGCCGCCGTAACCGCCGCGTCCGCCGCCGCCGCCGTTGCCACCACCGCCGCCGCCACGGTTTCCACCGCCGCTGCCGCCGAAGTCTTCACGAGGACGTGCTTCGTTGACCGTCAAGCTCCGACCCTGAAAGTCTTTGCCGTTAAGTTCTTCGGTCGCCTTTTGAGCCTCTTCATCAGTGGTCATCGTGACGAAAGCAAATCCGCGGGACTTGCCAGTCATTTTGTCCTGCATGAGGATGGTTTCTTTGACGGCGCCGACACCATTGAAGAGATCTTCAAGGTCGTTTTCTGTAGTATCGAAGGAAAGATTTCCAACGTAGAGTTTTGTTCCCATAGGAATTGTTTTGTTGTTTTGAGGTGAGTCTCTGCGGCTGTTTCCGGTGATCGGATTTCAAATCGCCACTGAGAGCCCGCGGTTGCCCGCTACGAACACAACTAGCAATCTACCAACGCCCCAAGGGGCTCTGTCCTGCAAAATCCAATAAATCAGGAATCTTAAATTCCACAAGAAGAAAGATTGACTATTTTTAGGAATGTTTTTCCCGAGCACTTTTCTCTTCGCAAATTTCAGTAAATCCCCCCCCAACCATCGGGAGCCCCGCCGAGGCTCTTGATCAAAAACCATCGCGGCACGCTCGCGCTTCTTCGCCGACATCCCTCAAGGCTCAACCCTCGGCAGTCGGCTCGGCTTCAGGACCTCCTCCAGAGTCAACCTGCTCTTCGAGCTATCATGACAAAATGCTGAAAATCTTGGAGTTGCTCCGCCTCAAACACCAAACCGCCCGGGCCTGTCGCGGCCATATCCGCCACCTCATTGCCCTGATTGATGAACTCCGGCTCAGCGCGTTCGAACCCCTCGTCCGCTTGGCCAAAACGCTCCACTCTTGGCGAGACGCTCTCGTCACCATGTGGCGCTTTACAAAAAATAACGGCATCACCGAGGGCTTCCACAGAAAGATGAAGCTCATTCAACGCCGCGCTTACGGCTTTAGAAACTTCTACAATTACCGCTTGCGCGTCATCGCTCAATGCGGCTAACCATAACCCAACAAATTGTCCTCATCCCCATTGTTTGGTAGGGAGCCACACTGCTGGCGAACACTCAATTTGGATTATTTGTGTTTTTGCTTTTTCAGTCCGACAAGCTGCTGGCGTCAGCCTGACACGAATTTCGTGCAGCACGGTTAACTGTTACTTGAAAATTTGATTGGTTTCCCGCCCAGCCATAGCTAAGGGTGCTTTTATCTAAATTCGTTCTTCACAGTTCAAACTCGTACGAAAGGATATTTCGTGCCTTCGCCCATTCAACTTTCCCCCTCATCCCGATTGAACATGAACCCCACTTCCTTCTTTTCTACTGCCGTGAAAAACCTCTCTCAGTTGACCCTGCTCGCTTTGGCAATTTTGTTTCCGCTTTCCGGCTGGGCGCAAAAGGTGGTCGAGTTCACCGGAGATTCCGGTACCGACGAATTTTCTGATCCGGAAAGCTGGAAGGACGGCAAGGTCCCGGGGCCGGAAGACACGGCCACGTTTTCGCTCCTCGGCAGCTACACGGTGACCTTCACGGAAGACATCGAGATTGCCCGACTCCGGATGGCCGATGGCGGTCACTCCGTCGAACCCGATGTGGTCACCCTCGCGCTGGAGGGCCAGACCCTCAGCCTGACGGCCACGCTCTCCCCCGATATCAAAACAAAGGACTGGCCCATTCTCCTGAATCCATCCAGTCAGGCCTCCCGCACTCTGAAGCTCGAAAACGGCACTCTTAATTGCAATGGGATTTGGACGGCCACCACAGCTGGAGATTTTCCCGCCGTCTTCATTCTCGACAAGGAGATGAAGGTGCAGGGGAGCGGGATGGGCTACATCGGTGCCTACGGTCCGGGAGAGGCCTACATTCTAGGCGGGTCGAAATGGGTCTCGGAATCCTCCTCCTGGGCCGGAGTGCTCGGCCATGGTACGACGGGCAGCGGGCTGCTGGAAATTTCCGGAAAGGGCTCCTCGTTCTCCGCCCTGACCGACGAAAGCGTTCCGAAGTCCGACGTTCGCATTTTTTATGTTTCCACCACCGGAAATGGAACTCTGCGGGTTTTAGACGGTGGAAGCTTCGCCTGCGACGCTGTTAACATGGGCAATGGGAACAATGGAGCGATGGCCCCAAAGGCATATTCCACCATTTTGGTCGATGGGGCAGGATCCACCTTTGCCACCAGGATCCTCAATGTGGGAGCGGGCGCAAACAACATCCTCCAGCCCCCGACTCCAAGCGGCAACGCCATTCTCGCCGTCACCAATGGGGCCACGGCGAACATTGGCTCCCTCAGCGTGTTTTCCTTGGATAGCGCGGAGGGGACCGAGCCGGTCTGCGGCCGGGTATTGATTGCGGGGGGAACGCTCAACCTTGGGGTGAATAGCGAAACGATGCTTTCCGAATTTCTACCCGGTTCGCTCTTTGAGGTCCGTCTCCGAGAGGTCCCGGCCGCCGCTGGGGTGAATGCTCCCGGAGAGCTGAAAATCGAAGGCGCCCGTTTCAAACTGACCCTTGACCCTGCCTTCCGCGCCAAGGTGGGTGACCGCATCCCACTCATCGACGGAGATATTGTCACAGGCACCTTTGCCGACCTGCCTGAGGGCAGCACGATCACAGCGGACGGATACACCTTCACTCTGAGCTACGAATTGAAAACCGCAGGCACTGTCGGTTTGAAGGTCACCGCCGTCCCCTGACCTGCCACCCATTATCCGCCTTTCGCCATGTCCACACTTACTTCACATCGCAACTCCCGCGAACGCTTCCTCCACCAACTCAGCGTCGAGCTGAAGTCCGCCCGCGTCCACGACCTCGATCACCCGGACTTCAATCCTCCGGATTGTCCCGCCTGGGCGAAGGAAGACCTCCCCGAACTCATCGCCAAGCTCCGTGGACGCCGCGGGCAACCCCACCCCTACCGCACTCGGGATTATCCCCTGGCGCTGACCGTCCGCGGAGTGGACCGCTACCATGCCAACCAGTTCATCATTTATCGTCCGGAAACGGAAAAGTTCCTCTACCAGGACTACACCCCGCTGACGGTCAACTATCGAAAGGGTCTCCTTCCCGCCTTCGAGGAGCTGGCCACGAAAGTCACGGAAGGCTGCCGGTCCGACACCGAGAAAGCGGTTGCCCTGCTCAAACTGGGCGTCAGCCGCGTCAAGCATCCGGATGGTGCCCCCTGCGGCCCTTACGTCTTGGGTGATCGTAACCTGGGCGACGAAGAACTTCTCACGAGCGGAGTGGGCTGGTGCAACGAACAAGCCCGCGTTTTCATCCGACTATGTCAGGTCAGCAGCATCCCAGCCCGCCTCGTCCACCTCTTTTACGCCGATGAAAAATCCGGTCATTGCGTCGCGGAATTTTATGCCGACGGCCAGTGGAGCTTGGCTGACGCCACCTGGCTCTGTGTTTTCCCAGATGAAAACGGGAACCTGCTTTCGGCCGCCGAGTGCCATGACAGCGAAGCCGGTCTGGCCGCCTTGGGACGGGCCTACTTCCAGCGCTGGCAGGAACTCCTGGTCCTTTCCGACACCGAACTCAACCGGGGCTCGGCAGGGAAGAACGCCGAATTCCGTAAAAGAATTGCCGCCGAAACTCCGGAATCCCTCGCCCGGAAGCATTATCATATCGCTTTGATCAATTACCCCTTGCCGCAGTAAGTTTAAGGCGATGAGGGCTCAGGACCCATCGAAACGTCTTTGGACAAACCTGAGGAGATCCTGCTCGAAGAGGAGTTCCAAGGGCTCAACCGGTTTCCCGCAAGAGGAAATTTCTATCATGGTGTGTCCCACGTTCCGCGCTTCCAGGAAAATGACATCCTGATTCTTTGCCCGCAGACGTTCCACCATAGCCTCGGATTGTGATATGGGAACGAGGGGATCCGTGGATCCATGGGCCATCCAAACCGGTGGCATTTTTGTGTGGACATGCTCGAGCGGAGAGGCGGCGCGGTAGAGGTCGGGGTTTTCTGCAGGTGTGGCCGAGAGAAAATCGCGGGTCGGGCGAGAGCCCTGCTCTTCGTCCCTCGCATATTGGGCTGGCAGGTCCATGCTTCCGCAATATTGGGCTACGCCACAGACGGTCGGGCGTGGCCGGTCTTCTCCGATCGCGCGGGTGGCGAGGAGCATGGCCAGATGTCCTCCGGCGGACGAACCAAAGAGGAGACAACGCGAGGTGTCCAGCCCGTGAGCGCGGCCTTCTAATTTCAGCCAGGCCAGAGCCATGAGCAAATCATCGTAAGCAGCCGGAAAGGGATATTCCGGTGCCACGCGGTAGCTGGCCAAAACGAGCCCAATCCCCAGAGGGCAGAATTTTTTCCAGAGATAATGGAAAGATGTCTGGTCTCCCTGCATCCATCCACCGCCGTGAATGCCGAGCACAAACGGAACCGGTTCGGACGCATTCTCCGCGAGGTAAATGTGAAGGTTGCCCCGCTCACCGATGGCGGGATTAACGGCGAGGATGCGGGGATGAATATCAGATGTCATCTTGGGAATGAGCGATGAGGAGGCAGGGCAGAAAAAATTTAGCCTGACTGCGGTTGGGAGGCTGCCTGAAAACCCGGAGTATTCCTGTCGGTGCGGAGATGATTTTCGAAGAATTTTAAAAGGAGAGCCCGTGACTCAGGACGAACAGAATGGCGCTGGCCGTGGCAATAAAAGCCGAAATTTTCCGGCACGCCGCAGAGGTCATAGAGGCGGGCGATTTTCAAAAGCATGAGCACCCGCTGGTCTTGGACCAACGGGTTCCCGTCATTGAGTCCGAGAATATCTAGATAGGCCCGCGGTGCGATCAGGGCGATGATTTCGTGAATATCAATGGCCGGCATCCGGCCCTCCAGAAGTTGGGGCCGCAAATGCGGATAATAAACATACCAATGATCCCGCGCAAAATTCTCCACCGTGGGGTTATGCCGGAAAAATTCAGCCCCACAATTGCAGACGGCGGCCTTGATGCGCTCATCATAAGCCGCCAGGTAATAGGCCCCCTGCCCTCCCAGGGAATGTCCCATCACACCGATCCGATCAGAGTCCACCTCCCCATGGGTCAGAAGAACGTCAACGGCCAGCGAGTGTTCGTAGGTGAATTTTCCCACCGCCGTCCATCGGGGATGCTTTTCGTAGAATGCCGCCGTCTCATAAGCGCCTGCGTCCGGCTGTCGATGTCCGGAAACAAAATGTTCCGGCGCAATCACCACGAAACCCTGACGGCAAAGATGATCGAGGTAAGCCTTGTCGGACGGGCCTTCCAGGCCGGCAGTTTGCCGTCCTCCCTGCGCGGTGGTCCCATGCAGGGCCACCACCGCCGGAGCCGAACGCTCCAGATGACAAGGAATACCCAGATAAGCATGGGCGCGTTCGTCCGCTTCCACCTGATAGCTAATGAGCATGCGGCGATAACACTCCTCCACCTGAACCGATTCCTCCACCTGAATATCCAGCGAAGGCTTTGGCGGTTTTTCCTCGTCGCGAATCAAATCCAAATACCGTTGCCGCAAGATCGTCCGCCTCGCCTCCCAATCGGCAAGGGTGTCAATGCCTGCCAAGAGATCATCCCAGGACGAGATGATTTTTGGAACTTGGATCGAACTGGGTTTGCTCATGATATTCTTCCGGAACATTCCGGCACCCGGAGAATTCCTTCCACAAACGCCTCCAGGTCATAGACAAAGCCATAGCCGGTGGAAACCCGCCAGAGAGCATTTTCCTTCGCCAGTTCCCCCCGAGCGGTTTCCTTATTTTCAATCGCGGTGACTACTTCACGAATGGTCGAGCACATCAAGCCTTGTCGGGCCATATCCACCATTCCTCCGCCGGACTGCTGGAGGCACCAATTGAGAGCAAACCCGGCATAGACGAGATGGTTAATCTCATCTCGTTGGCAGAGAGCAAAGAGTTGTCGCGAATCGACGACCACGTCCTCCTCGGGCAACGGAACCGCCCCTGCGGGAAAGGCCAATCGTTGGAATCCGGCTTCAATGTCGTCTCGATTGTGGGTGCCGAGATATCCCTCCGCTTGACGGAAAGCCTGCAATTGTCGAAGCACCGGATCGATGGCAATTTTCTCTCCGCTCGGTTCGGGTCCGCCCGCGAAATCCAAAGTGCGCTCGTAGCCCGGCAGGTGCCGGCAGGGAACCTCCCCAGCCGAAACATGATAAACTTTCATGGACGCTGATCGGGCCGCTTGGAGCAACTCAGGAAGCGGACCTTGGAGGATCTTCTCCGCCCGAGGAAAATATTCCACCACTCGATGCCAGCCAGGAAAGTCCTCTCGACTCCCGACATCCCACGCATGCATGACCACCACAGCGGAATGATCGAGGGAGAAGGGCAAGTTCTTCGTTTGCCAGCCACCGA
>Ga0209491_10000964_pt1 | contig 57423 bp, 64 predicted proteins | sample BON02_FD_187213 | JGI IMG/M metagenome (GOLD analysis project Ga0209491, IMG submission 187213) | Freshwater microbial communities from Lake Bonney liftoff mats and glacier meltwater in Antarctica - BON-02 (SPAdes) (version 2) | ecosystem: Environmental > Aquatic > Freshwater > Ice > Glacier... | reverse complement strand
TCGTCCATCACGCGAGCATCCTCGAGATGAACGCCGAAAGCTTCCGTCAGCGTGCCGCCGCCTCCAACAAAAGGGCACAGGCCGAAACGCCGCCGACAACCATCACCGACAACCAAAACGAAGGAGAAACCTAACCAGAAACATTGAACGACACGCCAACCTCAGCGGCCTGAAAACCGGCCAAGATGGTTGTCGCGCGCGGACAAGGTGGTTGACGCGCTACATTTTCTTTAGTTTTTCTCATTGACATCTCGCACCCACAGTAAATTGCGGTATCCCACCATTCGTGCCAATGGCTCGACACATTCTGCTCGTGCGACGCCTGTCCCAATGCGGCTGGACCGGTCAGTCGCTGCGCAGCTGCGTCACGGCCCAAGATGAAAGGCAGGTATGGGGCGCTCGCGACATGACGCCCAAGTACTTTGCAGAGAGTTGGCCTTTCCTGAAAGAAAGTCCGCTAACCCATTGATTTCATGTTACGGAATTCCCAACCTCTCCTAATTCCACCTTCGGCCTATTTTCCGCCCCCTGCGTTGTGCTCTGACTTGATTAAGGCGCTGATCTACGCCTGTATTGATCGGAAAAGGAGGGCCTGTGAGATGGTTAAGAGACTGAAACTGAATGAAAAAGCACTGCGCGAGGCGGAGCCTATCGAAGGCAACAGCCACCAGATGTTTGATACAGAAATCCTTGGGCTTGCGGCAAAGGTGCAAAGTTCGGGCACACGGACCTTTACGCTGGACTACCGCTTCGCGGGGCGGCAGCGGCGGCTGACGATAGGGCGCTGGCCGGAGTGGAGCGTCACGGCAGCGCGTGAACGCGCGCGCGAACTTCGCCGGATGATCGACGAGGGGCAAGATCCGCTCGCAACACGGGAAGAGCTGCGCCAGGCTCCGCGTGTTGCTGACATGATCGACCGCTACATCCGGGAACATCTGCCGAAGTTGTCACCGACAAATGCCAGCGACCAGATCTCAATGCTGCAGAAAATGCTTGAACCGGCATGGGGCAATCGACTGGTCACCGACATAAACAAAACCGATGTGGCCAAGTTTCTGGATTTCGTGGCCGAGGGTCGCCCGCGACCATGCAAGAAAAGGCCAAATAACAGGGCGCGCAAACTACAAGGGCACAAGCCAACACCAATCCGAGCTAACCGTATGGGTGAGGTCTTGAGGAAGATGTTCACCTTGACCATGGAATGGGAATGGCGGGCGGATAATCCTGCCCAGGGTTTTCACAGGCGCATCGAAAATGCCCGTGAAAGGTTTTTGAGCCCCGATGAGCTTGTCCGACTCGCAGCTGCTCTTGATGCGGCAACCGATCAGCGCGCCGCCTCAATCATCCGCATGTGCATGCTGACCGGTGCCCGCGTCGGCGAAGTACGCAACGCGCGGTTCGAGCAGTTCAATCTGGACTATGCAATCTGGTCAAAACCCGCCTCGACCACGAAACAGCGAAAAATCCACCGTGTGCCAATCTCACAAGATGTGGTGGCCATCGTGCGCCATCGCCAGCTGGTCGTTCCCAACGGCAACCCATGGGTTTTCCCCGGTGATGCCATTGGCAAACCCGTCCGCGAGGTGCGCCGCTTCTGGGTTAAGGTCCAGAAGGAGGCTGACTTACCGGATGTGCGCATCCATGACCTGCGCCACACCTTCGCCTCCCTGCTGGTGAGCGGCGGCGCGTCCCTCGAAATCATTGGACGCCTGCTCGGCCATAGCCAAATGCAGACCACACAACGTTACGCCCATCTGATGGAGTCCCCTCTGCGCGCTGGTGTGGACAGCGTGGCCAGCATCTTCCGCCCACGCCCCCAGCTTGTCCATGACAACGACAAACCGCAAAAATCAGCCTAAGCGCTCGGCATCACTTACGTCCCATCAGCACACGCCAGATCAACAGGATGCGCTTGCGGATTGTGCTGTCCTCAGGAACCTTGCCGGATCTCGAATTGCGGATGAACCATTCCTGCACCTCCCCCACCAATGCGGCCTGACTTTCCGGTACGCCGTCGTCATTGATGCGCTTGAACAGCCAAGCGTACATGGCATCCCAATCGTAGCGCGGCGCGGCCCCAACCGAATGCGTGCTCCGACGCAACAGGTCACGCTCATCCTCATAACGCTGCACATCCTGCCCTGGGACCAGCAGGTCTGCGCTGCGGATGGCAACGCCCTCAGCTGGGTCGGTGATATAGATCCAGTCGCCCCCGTCATAGGGCGCGATCCGGCGAAGCGCGCTCGTGTCGTCACTTGGGCCCATACGGCGGAACATCGGCAGCATGTCCGCAATGTTGACCTGAACCAAGCCTCCAATCAGCTGGTGTCCGCAATTGACCGGTGAAATTCCGACGACAACGCGCAGCTGACCGAGGACGGCGGCATCCACCACCTTATGCAGCGTACATTCCCAGCGGATGGCCAGCTGCATGATTGAAAAGAAAGCGCTAGGTGAGGCGTTCATCATCGTTCTCCTTTTTTCCCACCACCATTCTGTCAGTTGCACATAACGCGACACGGCCAGAGCCCGGCGCGGGCAACAGGCCCCAGTTCACGCGCTTTGATGCTGCGTGGGGGTAGTTTTCGAGTTGATGCGCCAGGAAAACAGCAAGAATCGCTCCGACTGACCTTGCCAGCTTGCGCAATCGTGGCGGGAATGCACTACTGAGGGTGTAAAACTATGGCACCCCCAAAATGGTATATGTTCCATTTACGAAAACGTTGGAATTGATGCGGCTGGCCGATATGGCGGCCGCCCGACCGCAAGGCGTCTGCCTTGACGACATTAAGGCAACCTTCAAAGTCAATCACCGTAGCGCCCAGCGAATGGCACAGGCACTCGAACTGGTCTTCCCCGCTGTCAGAAAAACGATCGATGAAACTGACCGTCGGAAATGGTGGTCACTCTCCGGGAATGAATGCCAGCTGCGCTGGCAGGGCATCCGGGCAGACGAACTCTCCGCCTTGGAGATGGGCATCCGTCGCGCCAAGCGGGAGGGCGCTATAACAGAGGTGCGCGCGTTAGAAGCCTTACGCGATCGTCTAATCGCTCTCCACCCGGCAAGCGAGGTTCGGCGTGCCGAAACGGATGCGGAGGCCACGCTGGAAGCGCGGGGACATGCGTGTCGTCCCGGACCGCGCACATCGTATGACCCGTCTATCCTTGATGAGATCGATACTGCCCTTAAAGGGCCATTTAAGCTGGACATCACTTATATCGGTGAGCGTGATCCTGAGCCACGAAGACGGACGGTAGAACCCTATGGGGTTCTGTTCGGTCTGCGATGTTATCTCGTGTGCCTTACCCCTGAGGTGGATGCGCGCATCCGCCATTTCCGTCTTGACCGAATTCTCAAGGCCCACCGGTTGAAGGAAAGCTTCGTGCGAGACGAGTGCTTCGATCTTGCCGCGCACGCTGCACGCTCTTTTGGGGCGTTCAATTCAAAAACCGAATTCGGCAGGGTGATTTGGCGGTTCAATCAACGCGCAGCACCCGTCGCCCGGGACTATGTGTTCCATCCTAATCAAGTTATCGAAGAAGACCCTGACGGCGCGTTGATTGTCAGCTTTGAAGCCAGTGGCTGGCTTGAGATGGCATGGCATTTGTACGGATGGGGCGACAGTGTCGAGGTCCTCGCACCTGATGAGTTGCGCGTATTCGTCGCAAATCATCGTCGGCACGATTTCCCCTCGTTCCCCTGACCGCCCGGTCAAGTCAGCACGAAACACCATTTCATTAATTGGCATCAGCGCTCTGGCCCGTTCCGGTCGCTGAAATCCGCAACAACAAGACGCAAGCCGTGCCAGCGCAGTATTGCCCGATTCAGGGGGGGTGGAATTTGGTAGAAAAATTCCGAATTTGCGCACCAGAGACAAGTGTGACAGCGATCACATACTTCAAAAGCCCAATAAATAATGGGGTGGAATTGACCTGACTTCCCGATTCCACCTTCCGCCTCGTTTCCACCCCTCGGCCTCTGCTTGGATCTCCTCAGCCCGACCCATCGGGTGTGCAACCTGGAGATTACAGATGTCGGAGACGATGACACTTACGCCAGCGGCAGAGCCTATGCACCTGCTCGCGGACTGGATCAGCCGCGAGCATCTGGCTGAAGAACTGATGATTACACCCGATACATTGTCGCGCTGGGAGGCAAGACGCGAGGGTCCGCCCTGCGTGCGTATTGGCCGGAAGGTTTTTTATCGCCGCAGCAGCGTCGAGGCCTGGCTGGTCAACCGAGAGCAGAGCAAGCCAGTACGACAGGGGAGGAACCGGCGATGAGCATCCCCCTGCTTTTCCGCAACAAGAGCCTGCGCGCTGATCGCGATGAGGCGCGCGCGGACTGGATTGACGAACGCAGGCGCGAAGCCCGCATTGTCGTGGCCGACGTCGTGCATCATTCCGACCACCTGCTGCGCATTGCGTGCAAAGTGCTGGTGCAGCACGGCGAGACGCCTGAGGAGCGGGAGGACGCGCGCATCCTGCTCGTGATCGTTGATGCCAAAGCGCCAGGTCGTGACGAACGCCACCGGCCAGAACCGGAGGGCCGCTCATGAAACGACGCGGAACACCCGAGGCGGACCTGCAGCGCGCTGTTGTGGTCGCGCTGCGCTTTGCGCTGCCCAAAGGCGCAATCATCCATCACTGCGCCAATGAAGTCACCGAAACAGGCCCGCGTGGCGCAAAGCGCCAGGCCATCCTTGTCGGAATGGGCGTTCATCCCGGCTTTGCCGATCTGGTGATCCTGTGTGACGGGCGCATGCTGTTTATGGAGCTGAAATCGCTCAAGGGCAAGCTTAGCCCATCGCAGGAGGCGTTTCGCGATGCCGTGCTGGCGCAGGGCCATGGCTGGGCCTTGGTACGCTCGCTCGATGACGCGCTGGGCGCGCTGGCTGATCATGGGTTCACTTCGCGCATCGCTGCCCCTGTTGGGAGGGCAGCACCATGAGCCATGAAGCCACCAATTGGGCAATCAAGCAGCGCGGTTTAAAACCGACCACCAAAATTGTGCTCTGGCATCTCTGCGATCGATTCAATCCGGATTATGGCTGCTTTCCCTCACAGGTGCGGCTGGCCGATGATTGCGAGATCAGCCGATCAACTTTGAATGAACATCTCGGCCAGCTGGAGGCCACAGGCTTGTTGCGCCGTGTCCCCCGCATTGACCCCGTGACCAAACGCCAGATGCAAACCCGCTACATCTTGGGGTTCGAGCCGGGCTTCACACCTGCTGATGTGGCTCCATGTCCGGAAACCGGACACGGGAATGCGCCCATCGACTTTGACGCAGAAATGGCCGCTAGAATAGACCCCGATGCCACCATTTCGGGTGAGCCGTGTCCAGAATTCGGACACGAAATTGATGCGGAAGCCGTGTCCGGATTTTGCCCCGACCCGTGTCCGGAAAATGACCAAAGCCGTGTCCGGAATCCGGACACTAACCTTGTAAGGGAACCTTTAAGTAAACCAGTAAAGGAGGAGGAGGACGCGCAGGCGCGAGATTCAAGTTTTGAGATTTTCTTTGGCAAACTGCTCGGGGCGCTGGGCTTTGCTGCCGATGCCAGCCACCCGGCCTGGTGGCAGGGCGAGCCTGCGCGGTTGCACGTTCGCCGCTGGATCCAAAATCTCGGCCTTTCCGAAGATCGGATCATCCAGATCGCTGCTGAGACCCGGCAGGATCATCCTGTCCCACCAGATGGGCCCAAGGCGCTGGATCGGTTCATGGAACGCGCAGCCCAGCGCGATGCCCAGATGGCGGCAGCTGGCCGGACGCAGAAAGCCAAGCGCAGCCGCAAGGGCCAAGGAAAGCCACCGCCTAACTCGGATGAGCTGGCCACGTTTTATGCTGCCAAGGTCAACTCCGACGAATATCTGCCCGCCAGCATGATCAGCAACGCCATGTGCGCAGCCATGCTGGAGCGGGGGCTGGTGACCGCCAAACGGCTGCGTGCCCGAGGCGTGCTATGAGCCGTTTTGATCGCAGGCTTCATGGGCAGACAAGCGGCCGCTCCCCCGAAGCAGGGCAGCAATCGCACGCCAAGCAGGGCCGCCCCAAGCGCGTGATGACCGTGCAGCAGGCGCTGGAATGGGCCTTCCGCGTTGAACATGCACAGCTGGAACTTCCCGAGCCACCGGACCCTGAGCGTGGTCAAGGGTTTGGCTTTGGTCTCGAATACGTACTGATGCAACGCGCGGTGCTGGGCTGCAAAGTGGACGGTGGACAGCACAAAATCGGCAGCTACACCCACGAGGATGCTGAGGTAATCGCTGCCACAGTGGCTGGCATGCCCGACAGCCTTGGCGGTATCCGCATGGCGATCCGCGTCGCAGAGCTCGCGCGCGCTGGGCTGACGCCAGATTGGATGCCAGGCGCTGTGCCGCGATGTGTTCCGGTCGACATCAAGCGGAACCGGCATGGCGATCGCGCTGTCAGCGTGATTGTTGGCACTGAGCGCATTCTGGTCAAAGGAAAGTGGCGGACGACCGACATTCGGGCCTGTCCGGTCACATGGCGGCCGCATCCGGAACAGATCGCATCCGCTCGGCGCGGCTATGAGGATTGGTGGGCCGCGCTGGTTTGGGTGCGTGATGGGCTTATCTCAGGTCAGATGCTGAGCAAAATTGCAATGACCCAAGCGGTGCCAAAGACAATCCCGTGGGTGCAAAGGTAACTGTCGTAGGTCCGGCGGAGAGCGGAAATTCATTGCAGCGTGGACGAACGGCGGAGGTACGAAGGAAGCGGATATCGGCGACAGACCCGCGGACAGCAAGTAAAATGCCAACTGCGTCATGCCGCCTGCAGTATTGTTTTGCCAGCTGGCCAGAGTGGGTGGCAGCGCTCGCACGTATCGGCCCCGGTTAAGCGCCAGCGGTTAGTGTGCTTTGGCTCAATCCGGAATCCAAGCAATGACAGGTGCGCAAACCCAGTTGAAGAGGCAGTTTGGTAATGAAAAGCCCTTCTCCCAAGTCAGCTGGCCGCTCCAGCTTAGAATAGAACGCCGTGCATTCGGAGCATTTGGTATGGCGTTATTGTAGATATCCCATGCGCGCTGGCAGCGTCTGGAATCTTGATCTTACTCTTCGCTCCTGGTGCGCTGGTTTCGAGCGTGACGATCTGGTCTCCGCCAAGCATCGCATAAGCCACAAGGTAGGAGTCAGCCTTGCTCAGGAACTCGGTGATCGCCGCAGTAGTGTAGCCGTTGGAGCTTGCCCACATCGAGACCTGCGCCATCGTGTTTTTCACAGCGGCGTCGTCCGACATGAAAATGTCGGCCCCGTGAAGCTCGATCCAGTTCTTGATCTGGTCGTCCTTTTGACGCAGTTCCCGTTTTACTGGGGAAATGCTTTTGACGTTACCCGCCGCAGCCGCCTGAGCGATCCAAGACCAATAGCTGCCGCAGATGTCGAAAGCGTAATATGTCATCGCGGGAGTGAGAAAAGCGTTAGAGTCTAACAGTAAGGTCAACTTGTTACTCCAAGATGCCGAGCTTCTTTGCGAAAGGTGGCCGAATTCTTGATGCTGAGCAGTTCGAACGCATCGCCCATGAGTGTTTGACCTTCCAGCGCCGCCGAGATTACAGCGGAGGCAAAGTGCGGGTCGACCCTTGCACCCATAGTATTGTACAAGTCCCCGCCCCCGGATTTCTTCTGCTTGACCTTCGTCTTTAGGAAGTCCAGCTCGGCGGCATAGGCGTCTTGGAAATCGTCATAGGACAGGTTCCCGAGGTCTTTCATGCGCCGGAGCGCAACGAGCGTACTTACTCTAAAAGTTCGGGAAATTAGGGATTTGGCCAGATCGAGGTCGCCAGGTAGGTCCATATTGTTGAGCTGCGCCATTGGCACAAGCACCTCGGCAGCAACCGCATTGCAGAAGCGCTCTACTTTCAAGTCGGGCGCAAGCTCTTCCGGCAGGTCGTCCGCGGCACTGTTACTCACACCGTCTTTTCCAATCCAGATGTGGGCAAGCTCGTGCGCTACCGTGAAGATTTGCCCGGCCTTGGTATCGGCTCCGTTAATAAACACCAGCGGAGCGAAAGGATCGGCAATAGCAAAGCCCCTGAACTCTCTTGGGTTGAAGGCTCGGTGAGTATTATTTCCGACCACGCCATTGATCATCACCAGAACACCTGCGTCCCGTGCAAGGGCTATGAACCGCCGTAGGAACTCTTCCCAGTTCGCGGCTTCGTTGCGACTACCTACTTCGAGCTTTAGGGCTGTGCGAATATGCCCGGCCACTACAGCGGGTTGATCGCCAACATCGGCGGAGCCGACGAAGGTGAGTATGTCGGCACCAGACCCAGCAAGGTGGTCGCGATACCACCTCTGGCGTCGCTGGCATGTGTGGATCGTGTCGATAAGCTCTGTGCTCGGACGTTGAAGCTCTCCCTCCGCCATACGCCTGAAATCAGGCAGTGGCAGTTTCTCTTCCGGTGGGGTCGGTAGAAAGAACATACCCATCGGCAAATGAAGGATGCTGGCTAAAGTTTCGAGTTGCTGAAAGGTTGGCCCACCTCTCCCCTCGAGCCAGATTGGATACTTTCTGAAACGCTTGGCGAGGGTATCGAACGGCATGCCAGCACGCTCACGCGCCCATTCCAGCACGTCAGGCGATATTCCTACCTGTGCCATGTGATGCTCCCTACTTCTCTTATCTACCCTGCGAGCTTAGCCGCATACTTGTAAATAAGATTATTTAAGCGTCCCCTATATGTGTTGCGTTTCGCCTACAAATCTAATTTGCGCCAGATTCTGGCCGCTCTGTGATCTTGTCGTAGTAGCGAACGGAGATCAGGGTAGATCAAACACGAACGTCCCCTTCAGTTGTGGACCGGCCATCCGCTGCGCCTGGCGCAAAGGTCAGCTTAGGGCCGATCACGTCAAAACCGCGAGTCGAGGTCGCAACAGTATTTGCGGCATGCGCACGGCGCTTGACGTCATGTGCCAAAATGAACGACTGCTAGGAACAAATCATGAACTAATGGAGAATCATGGATGCCAGTGTATCCAATAGCAGAACCTATCATTGCGACCGGTCAAAAAATTCCTGTCCAGCTACCTCTTGTAAGCGCTGGATTTCCGTCACCTGCTGGTGATGACCTTGAGGATGAGATCGATCCCATTGCATGGGTTGTACGGCATCCGACATCGACCTTCTGGTGGCGGGTCGAGGGCGACTGCCTTTGGGATGTTGGCATTAGGGATGGGGACATCATCGCCGTTGACCGCGCTGGCAAGCGGCGCCTAGGCCGTGCAGTCCTTGCCGTTGTTGAGGGGGCTGTAACTGCAAAGATCCTGCGCAAACGGGACGGTAAGTACTTTCTTGCGCCAGCCAACAGCCAGGAGGCCTTTCCAGAGATCGAGCTTACCGAAGACAGCGAGATCTGGGGCGTCATTGCCGGTGTTGTGCGCAGGTACGACCTGGCGTGACAAAGCCGATTGCGATCAGCGACAGCGCGAACTTCTACGTCAGTGCCGAACGGATCTTTGACCCTACCCTGAAGGGCGTGCCGGTCATTGTGCTGTCGAACAACGATGGCTGCGCGGTTGCACGCAGCGATGAGGCGAAAGCGCTGGGCATCAAAATGGGGGAGCCACTGCATCTGCTTCGCGACAAGATCGCAGCACACGGGGTTCGGGTGTTTTCATCGAACTATACGCTTTATGGCGATATCAGCCGCCGTGTGATCGAGGTCTATGAAGACTACACACCGAACCTCGAGATCTATTCAATCGATGAATGCTTTCTCGATTTCAGCGGGTTCAAGGATCGGGTGACCCATGCGAAGGCAATGCGCCGGGATGTGCTGCGCCGCGTTGGCGTGCCCGTTCGGATCGGGATTGCGGCGACCAAAACCCTCGCAAAGTGCGCGAATGACATCGCGAAGAAGAACCCAATCTTTGCAGGCGTTCTGGATATGACCGATCCTGCGTTAGCCGATTGGCTGCTCCCCTCGTCCCTGTCAACGACATCTGGGGCATCGGACGACGCACAACAAGAAAGCTCGAAGATCTCGGTATCAGCACAGCGGCCCAGTTGCGTGATATGCCACTGCGCCAAGCACGTGCTCTGGGCACAGTCGTTCTGGAACGCACAGTGCTTGAGCTGCAAGGCGAGCCTTGCATCGCCTTTGATGACGTAGAACCGCAGCGTAAGGGCATGGCTGTCACACGCTCAGCCGGAACGCCAATGGCGGATTTCGACACCCTTTTCCAAGCGATTACTGCGCACGCGACGCGCGCCGCTGAAAAGCTCCGACAACACGGGTTGGTCGCGGGCACCCTGACGGTGTTCTTTCACACCAACCGACACCGCGTCGATCGGCCACAATATGCGGGGTCACGCTCGACACGTCTGACACCCATGTCTTCTGACACGTTGGAGCTGGTCGCAGCCGCAAAGCGATGCGCACTCGCCGCCTGGCCGAAGATTGAGAACCATAGCTACGCCTTCACCAAAGCAGGCATCATGCTGGATGATCTGTTGCCGTTGGAGGACCGGCCAAGGACGCTCTTCGATACGCCGCAAAGATCACCAGCGCTGATGATGGCGCTTGATGCAGTGAACAACCGGTTCGGCAAAAAGACGATGGTCCTTGCAAGTGAAGGCATGTCGCGCTCCTGGCAACTGCGCGCAAATCACCGCAGCCCGCGCTACACGACACGAATATCGGACCTACCAGTGGTCAGATGACCCGCATACCCCCCCCCGGGCATGGTTCCTCCCGAGCCCTAAACGTATACGGGGGGGCTTAGCGCGGCATTTCGCTAGCGCGTGGCTTTTTCACCGGGGAATCCACTTTGAAGCCACCCCGGCCAAGCTTGAGATAAAAGTGACTCATTATCAAAGAGTTGGCGCGTGCAACCGGTGGCCAAAAAGTGGATTTTACTATTTTAGTCAAGAATCCACCTTGGCCAAAACCCTAGCCAGTTTGGCCAAGGTTGGAAGCCACCCCAACAGCGACCTGTTTTAGACTTAGCAGAACCCCCTGATTCAAAACACAAAACGTGATTGACTTTTCTAGCCCCCTTGAAGTACCCCTAGATCATCGAAGATTTGCGCCCGGAGGATATCCCTCGCGGGCGTTTTTTTCCCACATCGCGGATCCGATTGTGTCGCTGGCAATGTTGCCCGCGCGCATCGGCACGTTTGCCCTGCCCAAAACGAGAACCGCCCCATGGACCTGGTCTTTGCGCCAAGCCAGATCGAGACTTGGCCTCTCGACCGGCTGCGCCCCTATGCCCGCAATGCCAAGATGCACGGCGACGATCAGGTGGCGAAGATTGCCGCCAGCATGGCGAAGTTCGGCTGGACTGTGCCCTGCATGGTGGCCGACGATGGCGAGCTGATCGCAGGCCATGGCCGGGTGCTGGCCGCCGCGATGTTGGGACTGAAAGATGTGCCGGTTATCCGGCTCAGCCATCTCGACGAGGCCGAGCGCAGGGCCTACCGTATCGCTGATAACAAGCTTACGGAACTGGGCGAATGGGACGAGGCGATCTTGCGTGACGAGATCGCGGGGTTGCTGGCTGAGGATTTCGACCTGTCGCTCTTGGGCATCAGCGACGATGACCTGGATGCCCTGCTGCGGGATCCGGATGCGCTGGGCGACGATGGCCCGGTCGAGGGCGAGGATGATGTTCCGGACCTGCCGGTCACGCCGGTGTCGGTGCCGGGCGACCTCTGGCAGCTGGGTGCACAGCGGCTGATCTGCGGCGATAGCACCAGCGCTGACGTGGTCGGGCGGCTGCTGGGCGATGTCCGCCCACTGCTGATGGTTACCGATCCGCCTTACGGCGTGGAATACGATCCCTCCTGGCGCAACCAGGCGGGCGCGGCCAAAACCAAGCGCACCGGCAAGGTGCTGAACGATGACAGCGCCGACTGGCGCGAGGCATGGGCGCTGTTTCCCGGCGATGTGGCCTATGTCTGGCATGGCGCGCTGCATGCCGCGACGGTTGCCGAAAGCCTGACGGCCGCCGGTTTCGCCATCCGGTCCCAGATCATCTGGGCCAAGGATCGACTGGTCCTTAGCCGGGGCGATTACCACTGGCAGCATGAACCTTGCTGGTATGCGGTGAAGAAGACCGGCAAGGGCCACTGGGCAGGGGATCGTAAGCAGACGACGCTCTGGCAGATCGCAAACAAGGATCAGGATGCGGACACCGTCCATGGCACGCAGAAGCCGGTGGAATGCATGCGCCGCCCGATCCTGAACAACTCCAGTCCCGGCCAAGCTGTGTACGAGCCCTTCATGGGATCCGGCACCACGCTGATCGCGGCCGAGACCACGGGGCGTGTCTGCTTCGGCGTGGAATTGAACCCGGCCTATGTCGACGTCGCCATCGAGCGCTGGCAGTCCTTTACCGGTCATGAGGCAGTGCTGGTGGAAACTGGTGAGACCTTTGCTGCCCTCAAGGCGAAACGGCTCGCAGCATGACTGTGCATCTGCGCGCGAGCCAGATCGCGTTCTGGCCGCTGGATCGGCTGAAGCCCTATGCCCGCAACGCCAAAACCCATGGCGTCGACCAGGTGGCAAAGATCGCCGCCAGCATGGCCGAGTTCGGATGGACCGTGCCCTGCCTCGTCTCAGCGGATGGCGAACTGATCGCAGGCCATGGCCGCGTCCTGGCTGCGGTTCAGCTCGGGATGACGGAGGCACCCGTGATCGTGCTGGACCATCTGACCGAAGCACAGCGGCGGGCATATCGTATCGCAGACAACAAACTTACGGAAATGGGTGGCTGGGACGAGACCCTGCTGCTTGAGGAACTGCGCGGCTTGCTGGCCGAGGATTTCGACCTCGGACTGATCGGGATCCCAGAGGACGAGCTGGACGCCTTGCTGCGCGACGCGGACGAGGACCGCACACCAATAGATGACGACACTGCTGACGCCATCCCCGAGCCCCCGGCCGAACCGATCACTCGCCCCGGCGACATCTGGGGGCTGGGCAATCACCGGCTGATCTGCGGCGATGCCACCGACGCCGCAGTGGTGGCACGGCTGATGGACGGGGCGCAGGCATCGATGATGTTCACCTCGCCGCCCTATGCACAGCAGCGCGACTATGGGGCAGCGAAAGAGAAGGTAGGCGATTGGGATGCGCTGATGCAGGGCGTGTTTGCCGCAGCGCCAATGACCGAGGCAGCCCAACTGCTGGTCAACCTCGGCCTGGTGCATCGCGACAGTGAATGGCAGCCCTATTGGGGAGGATGGGTCGAATGGATGCGCATCTCTGGTTGGCGACGCTTTGGCTGGTATGTCTGGGATCAAGGTCCGGGCTTGCCGGGCGACTGGAACGGCCGCCTGGCCCCATCTCACGAGTTCATTTTCCACTTCAACCGCGCACCGCGCAAACCGCACAAGACCGTTCCATCGAAGCATGCGGGCGCAACCCTCGGCGGCGGTGGGCTGCGCGGGGCCGACGGCACCGTTCATGCCAAGACCGGCACCGGCAATGCGATCCAAAGCCACCGCATACCGGACTCTGTGTTCCGCATCATGCGCCACAAGGGCGGGCTGGGTACGGCTGGTTCGCACCCTGCTGTCTTTCCGGTGGCGCTGGTCGAGGCGGTGCTGGAAGCCTTCACCGATCCGGGCGATCTAGTCTATGAGCCGTTCTGCGGCTCCGGCACCCAGATCGTCGCGGCCGAACGCGCCGGGCGGCGCTACTTCGCAGTGGAACTGGACCCAGTGTACTGCGACGTCGCCGTGCGGCGGTGGGAGATGGCGACGGGAAGGACAGCCAGCCTTGTCATCGAACCGACTGAAACCGCAAAACCGGCACGCAACAGAAAGAAACGCGCATGACAGCCCAGTCCCGCCGAATGTCACTGATCGAGGCTGTCACCAATGTCGCGCTGGGGTATGTGCTGGCTGTGGTCACGCAGATCATCGTGTTCCCGTGGTTCGGCTTGCACACGAGCCTTGGTGACAATCTGGCGCTGGGCGCAGTTTTCGTGGGGATATCACTGCTGCGCAGCTACGCGCTGCGCAGGTTGTTCGCGCGCTTGAGGTAATGGCTGGGGTCAGGCCACATCAATTTTATACACGGTGCCCCGTTGATCAACCTTCTCGGAGATGATCGGAAGTCCAAGCTTCTTCTTCAACCCCCCCGAAATCATGCCTCTGGCGGAATGTGCAGCCCAGCCGGTCACCTCAACGATTTCGCTGATGGATGCGCCCTGTGGCCGCTGAATGAGCGCGATGATCTCCGCCTGCTTGGTCCCAGCCCGGATAGCGATCGGCTTGGGCGTGGCAGAACCAGTTGGTGCAGCAGACGCATCTTTCGGCTCCGGGGCCAGCTCCAGTTTCGCCGTGCGCGGATTGGTCGTCGTGGTCGCCACCACCGGGTCGATGCCGATCGCCGCAAGACCGGCCTCTGTCGCAACCAGCGTAGTGCCGTGGCCATCGCCGGTCTCGCGCCAGAGCGGCTCGCCGCGCCGAAGGTTGGCCTCGACCTCCTCGAGCCAACCGCGTGTGATCATCGCAGTCACGGCCTTCTGTGCGGCAGCGCCATGCAGGCCTTCGGGCAGCGGCATGGCAAGATTGTCAGGGCGCGTGGCCGCGCGGCTGAGGATGATGGTCTGGGTATCGGTGAGTTTGGGCATCTGGGCCTCCTGTCGTGATGGGAATGTTGGGGTTTGGGTCAGTCGCTTTCGGCCATGGCGGCGGCGATGGCGAAGTGCTGCACCCACCCCGTCAGGTAGGGCAGCCCTGCGGGGATCCCGTCGCAGCACTCAGTCTTGCGGCTGATACGCCAGTCCTGCCAGCGCCGGATCGCAGATGCGATCGCAGTCTCGATATCGATGTTGCAGCCCGTCATGTTGCCGACCACATCATCGGCGAAGTGGCGGCCCATCCGGCTGTCGAGGAAATCGCGGATGCCAATCATCTCGTCCTCGCTGTCAACGCCGATGGCATCAGCGATCAGGCGCGACGAGAGCGTCCAGACCTCCGCGCTGCGGCGGTCGCGATGCGGGCAAACAGTCAGGGCCCGGAAAAATCCGTAGTCCTCGTTGCGGCTGGTCAGAATGGGGTGCGTGGTCATGATTGTGATCCTTCTTGTAAGTGATGGCGGGGCGCTCAGCCCCACCCGTTCGGGTTCAGGCGGCGCTGACGGCTTCCAGCGTAGCGATGTGGCTGCGCAGCGTGGCGACCTCTTCGCGCGCGGCGTCGGCCCAGAAGGCAGCGCGGGCGTTGCAGGCGCTGGCCAGACGCTTGGCGTCTTCGCGGGTGAAGCGGTTGACCTTGTGCGCGCGGCCATGGCCCGTGCAGGTGGCGCGGTGTTTCTTGCCTTCGGGCGTCAGTGTGAAGGTCAGGGGCCCGAAGTCATCGATCACGATCCAGTTGTGCGAGGCGATCGTGGCGCAGGCGCTGGGCGCGAGGCGGGCTTCGATCTCGTCAGCGGCAGCGCGGAAGTCGGCGATCAGGGTGGTGGCGGTGGTGGTCATGGTGGTGGCTCCGTGGTGAGTTGCATCGTTTTGGTACAATCACATTCGCTCTGCTGCGCCGATTATCGTAGGCAATTCTGAGCAATATCATGGCTTTATGATCGCTCCACCTTGGCTCAGGCGATCTGGTTCGGGCTGATCAGCGCCGCTTGCTCTGCCTCATAGCGCTGTGCCGCATCGGGCGGGTCGCGGCGGGCGTTGACGATCGCCACGAAGAGCGCACGGGCGACGGCAGCCACCTCGTCGGCCCCGGCGCTGGTGAGCTGGACGTCGTGAACGGCGATCGCCTCGCCCAGATCGGTCAGGGCATAGAGCGTCGCGAATTCCGCCTCGGTCGGGTCGCAGGTCTCGGTTTCCCAGTCGTGTTCGGACACAGCGACGCTGCGGCAAAAGCGCAGATCGAAACCGATGGCGCATTCGCGGCGGGCGAGATCGTCGAGGGTTTCGCCCTCAGACAGGCAGTTGAGGGAAGGATTGGTCATTGGGCTGCCCCTTCGGAGTCGAGTTCCACCCATCCCCCGTCCCGCCAGACGTAGAGGTGACAGAGCTGGCAGCTCGGGCGCGGCAGGATCGGCGGCTCGCGGGGCGGATCGAAGCAGTCCAGCGCGTCGGTGCGGACCTGCCGGATTTCCTTGGCCGCGAGGATGTCCTCGGGCGTCCACGGCGCCAGCGCGGGAAGCATGTGCGAGGGGTAGCCGTCGAAGTGGCAATAAATGTGAGCCCATTGATCGGGTCCGATCTCGATGGCGATCTGCGCGCGCGTACTCATGGCTGTCTCCTTGTTGCGGTTTCATTGCAGGCTTTTGTGCGAGCTCAGATGAGTCCGTGCTGTTGCAGGAGGGGGACGACATCGGTCAGTTCGATCGTCAGGCAGTCGATCCCGACCCGGCCCGCCATCTCGAAGACCTCAGCATTCAGGCTGATGTCGTTGAAATGGCCCTGCAGCGCGGGCACGGTCATGGCCTCAATAAAGCGGCTGCGGTCGATGAAGATGCGTGTCGTGTCGGAAGTGGTGGCGATGGCCATGTGCGTGTCCTTTCAGGAGTAGGTTGTTGGACGTGTGGGGTTTTAAGCGGCGCGGCGTCCGGCCTCGAAAGCCTCCTCGAGCGCTGCGCGGATGGACCAGACGGCGACATCGTGGAAGTCGAGGCGATCGCGGTTGCGGGTTTCCAGCGTCTCGACGGTGTGGAAATGCTTCGCTGCGATTTCCAGCAGCAGGGCTTCGCTGGGGGCTTTCGTCTTGGTGGTCATGGCGTCGTCTCCGGGGCTGAGTTGCATCGTTTTCCTGCACCCAGAGTCGCTCTATGTGGGAGTGTAATCAACTGAATAAGATCGTTATTCTCATTTAGTTACAATATGTTGAGGATAATCACAGCGCCATGGAAGGACTGTCTGAACGCGCCTATGCCGCCCATTCCGGCCTCTCGCGCGGGGCCGTGCAAAAGGCGCGCAAGAACGGGCGGTTGGTGCTGTTCTCGGATGGGTCGATCAACGCTGCCGCCTCGGATGCGCGCCGCGGAGTGATGACCGATCCCGATCAGCAAATGCGCTCACGAGGTGGAATGGGTGCTGGGGGTGATGGCGGAGCGATCGGCGGCGGCAGCGTCTCCGGTCCCGGCGACAGCACCTCATATCTGAAGGCGCGCACGGCACTGACGGTCTACCAGGCGCAGGAGCGCCAGCTGTCGATCCAGAAGAAGAAGGGCGTGTTGGTCGACCGCGCACGCGCCGAGACGCTGGTGTTTCGCCTTGCGCGCCAGGAGCGCGACACATGGGTCACCTGGCCCACCCGCGTGGCAGCCCTGATGGCCGCGCAATTATCCGCAGAAATGGAGAAGGCCTCGGGCATACCCGTGACGATCGAGACTGCGATCCTGCAAAGGGTGCTGGAAACCCATGTCCGAGAGCAGCTCGACGCCCTGGCGGACCTCAGGGTCTCGCTTGCATGATGAGGGGGCAACATCAGACCTGACCGAGGGTCTCGACCTTAGCTTCGAAGGGGCACAAGACATCCTGCGCACATGGCGGCGCGGAATGCGGCCCGATGCCGACCTCACGGTGTCGGAATGGGCAGATGCGCATCGCTGGCTCAGCTCGCGCGCCTCGGCTGAGCCAGGGCGATACCGCACCACGCGCACGCCCTATCTGCGCGGCATCATGGATGCTCTTTCGCCGAAACACCCGGCGCAGAGGATTTCGTTCATGAAGGCCGCGCAGGTCGGGGCCACGGAAGCGGGCAACAACTGGATCGGCTTTGTCATCCACCACGCGCCGGGCCCCATGCTGGCGGTACTGCCGACGGTCGAGATGGCCAAGCGCACATCGCGCGGCCGGATCGATCCGCTGATTGAAGATAGCGCTGCACTGAAGGAGCGGGTGAAGCCGGCGCGCTCGCGCGATGCGGGCAATTCGATGCTGTCCAAGGAATTCCCCGGCGGCATTCTGGTGCTGACCGGGGCGAATTCGGCTACGGGCTTGCGGTCGATGCCCGCGCGCTATGTATTTCTCGATGAGGTCGATGCCTATCCGGCCTCAGCCGATGAAGAAGGCGATCCGGTCACGCTGGCGGAAGCGCGCACCACGACCTTCGCGCACAGGCGCAAGGTGTTCATGGTCTCGACGCCCACGATCCGGGGTCTGAGCCGGATCGAGCGTGAGTTTGAGGCATCGGACCAGCGGCGGTATTTTGTCCCGTGCCCGCATTGCGGCCACATGCAATGGCTGCAGTTTGAACGGCTGCGCTGGGACAAAGGGCAGCCTGACACCGCAGCCTACCACTGCGCAGGGTGTGAGAAACCCATCGCGGAGCACCATAAGACGGAGATGCTGGCGCGGGGCGAATGGCGGGCAACCGCTGTCGGTACCGATCCAAACGCGATCGGCTTCCACATCTCAGCGATCTATTCGCCGATCGGCTGGAAAAGCTGGGAACAGGTCGCACGGGAGTGGCTGGCAGCGCAGGGCTCCGACGAGATGCTGCGCGCCGCGCGCAACACGCTGCTGGGCGAAACCTGGATAGAGAGCGGCGAAGCCCCGGAATGGCAACGGCTGGCAGACCGGCGCATCACCTTCCCTGCGCAGATCCCCGCAGGTGGGTTGTTCCTGACCGCCGGGGCAGATGTGCAGAAGGACCGGATCGAAGTGGATGTCTGGGCCTGGGGACGCGGGCTCGAAAGCTGGCTGGTGGATCACATCGTGATCCCGGGCGGGCCGGACGATCCCGCTTGCTGGGAGACGCTGACGGCGTTGCTCAGCCAGACCTGGACGCACCAGAACGGCGCGATCATGACGCTGGCGAAACTCGCCATCGATACGGGTTACGAGTCCGCCGCTGTCTATGCCTGGGCGCGCAAGCAGGGCATTGCGCAGGTGGCGCCTGTGAAGGGGCTCGAGGGATTCAACCGGGCCACGCCAGTCTCGGGCCCAACCTTCGTTGATGCGACCGTGAATGGGCGGAAACTGAAACGCGGGGCGCGGCTCTGGACCGTGGCCACAGCGACATTCAAGGCCGAGACTTATCGTTATCTTCGGATCGAGAAGCTGTCGGATGAAGATCGCGCGCTGGGCGTGGCACCGCCTGCCGGGACCATTCACCTGCCTGATTGGGCGGACAGCGAGTGGTTGAAACAGCTGGTGGGTGAACAGCTGGTGACGATCCGCAACAAGCGGGGCTACGCGCGTCAGGAATGGCAAAAGATGCGCGAGCGCAACGAGGCCCTGGATACCCGTGTCTATGCACGCGCCGCGGCCTGGATCCTCGGCGCCGACCGCTTTGATGAGCGCATGTGGCGGCAGCTCGAGAAACAGGCCGGGGTCGAGACCGTGGCTGTCGCACCGAACAGCGAACCCGAGAAACCAAACAGCCCGCAAGCCGGGCAAGTGACAGCACCAAGGCGGCGCGGCTGGAAGATCAGCACGCCTCGATACATGGAGTGACCAGACCCACGATGACACTCGACGAGTTGAAATCCCGCCACAGCGCGCTGCTGGCCGCCCGCTACAGCGGCACGCGCTCGGTCAGCTATGACGGCAAGACGGTGAATTACGGCACGGATGCGGAGCTTGCCGCGGCGATCAGCGATATTGAGCGGCGCGTGGCCAAGCTGGAGCGCGGCGCTGGGCGTATCCTTCGCCCCAACGCCGTGAAGGATCTGTGATGAACTGGCGACAGCGTCTCGGTGCTTTCATAGGTGGGTTTGATGCAGGCCAGCACCACCGGCGGCTGCGCGGGTTTCAGGCGACGCGCGCGCATGTGAATGCGCTCATCGCGGCGTCAGGTCCGGATATTACGGCCCGTGCCCGCTGGCTGGTGCGCAACAACGGCTATGCCGTGAATGCGGTTGAAAGCTGGGCGGCCAACACCGTGGGCGATGGCATCAAGCCGATCTCGAATATCGCGGATCCCTCCCGCAAGGAAGAGCTACAGCGTCTCTGGCTCGCGTGGACCGACGAGGCGGATGCTGAGGGTTTGACTGATTTTTACGGGCTACAGCGTCGCGCTGCCCGCGAAGTGTTCATGGCGGGCGAGGTGTTCTTCCGGATCCGGATGCGCCGCGCGGGCGATCGGCTGAGCGTGCCGCTACAGTTGCAGATGCTGCCCGCTGAGATGTTGCCGCTGGAACAGACGGGGATCGCTGCCAACGGCAATGCCATCCGGCAGGGCATTGAGTTTGACCGGATTGGACGCCGCACCGCCTATCACTTCTTCCGTCGCCATCCCGGTGACAGCACTGATCCGGGACTGGCAGGGGAGATTGTTCGTGTGCCAGCCTCGGAGGTCATCCATATCATTGATCCCGTCGAGGGCGGGCAGCTGCGCGGTGTGTCAAAACTGGCGCCAGCCATCGTGAAGCTGTTCCTGCTCGATCAATATGACGACGCCGAGCTCGACCGCAAAAAAGTCGCAGCGATGTACGCGATGTTTGTCACTTCGCCTGCGCCGGAGAATCCGCTGGCACCAGCCGAGGATGAAGATGCTCCAGCCGGTGTCGAGATCAGCCCCGGCCAGATTGTCCGGCTAGATCCCGGTGAGGATGTGACTGTGGGCCAACCCGCTGACAGCGGCGCAACCTATGAGCCGTTCCAGTACCGGACCCTGCTGCAGATCTCGGCAGCGCTGGGAATCCCCTACCCCTACATCGCCAATGACATGGTGAAGGGAAACTTCTCAAACTCCCGCTTGGCACTCATCGAGTTTCGCCGCCGAGTGTCCGCCTGGCAGCATTCCGTCATGGTCTATCAGCTCTGCCGCCCCGTCTATGCACACTGGATGGATGCGGCAATCCTGTCCGGTGCGCTTACCTTGCCAGGCTATGAAGATAACCGGTCCCGGTTTTTGACCGCTGACTGGCTACCAACCAAATGGGACTGGGTCGATCCGCTCAAAGACGCCAATGCCGAGATTGCCCAGATTGAGGCGGGCCTCAAATCCCGCACCCAAGCCATCGCCGAACGCGGCTATGACGCCGAACAGGTTGATCGTGAGATTGCCGCAGAGCGGGAACGTGAGCGATTGCTGGGCCTCGATTTCAGGAGGCCGGGTTCGCCTGCACAGAGCGTGCAAGCAGTGCCGCAAAGCAACGACGACAGCGAAACAACCGATGACGCGGAAGACAGCCCGCGCACAGACGAGGACCAGTCCTGATGCTCCATGCCCGCATCGCCGCGCGCGCATTCAACACGCCGCTGCTGGTTGAACCCTCCAAAGCTATGGCTTTTCTGTCCGGCCTCGGGCCGCGCATCCTTGGCCGGCAGGTTGAACTGTTGGGCAGTGTTCTGAACGATGCGCCCGGCACCGCCGCCACACCCGCCCGCGCCAGCATTCTCGCCGGAAACCTCGCCGAGCACCTGCAGCAACATGGCGACGCACCCTATCCGGTCTTGGACGGCATCGCCGTGATCGAGATCTCCGGCGTGCTGATCCATCGCGGCGGATGGATCGGCCAATCCTCGGGCCAGACCAGCTATGAGGGGATCGCCGCGCAGATCGAGGCGGCGGCGAGCGACCCAGCAGTGCGCGGCCTCGCGTTGGAAATCGACAGTTTTGGCGGCGAGGTCGCTGGGGTTTTTGATCTCGCAGATCGTATTCGTGCCATCCGCGGCAGCAAGCCGGTCTGGGCTTTTGTAGCAGAACACGCTTTCTCGGCTGGATACGCGCTCGCCTCTCAGGCCGATCGCATCCTGCTGCCGCGCACCGGCGCGCTGGGCAGCATCGGCGTGGTCGTGATGCATGCTGATATGAGCGGTCAGCTTGATCAGGATGGGGTAACAGTCACCCTAATTCACTCCGGCAATCACAAGGTCGATGGCAATCCTTATGAGTCACTGCCCGAGGGCGTGCGCGCCGACATCCAGCGCGAGATCGACGTGCTGCGGTTTTTGTTCGCCGAAACCGTCGCCGCTGGTCGCGCCAGTCGGCTGAGCCAGGAGGCCGCCATGACGACCGAAGCTGCGACCTATCGCGGCACGGATGCCGTCACCGCAGGTCTCGCCGACGAGGTCACCGATCTGGCCCGCGGCTTTGCCAGTTTCCGGCAGATGCTCGCCGCAACTTTAATACTCCCACCTGCGCGTATTCAGCGCGCATCCCTTCCTCAACCCAGACAGGAGGCAATCATGGCCACCAAGAACAAACCCGTAGAGACCCCGCAGGACACAGGTCCAGACGTTTTGGACACTGCGGATAGCAAAACAGATGCCGCCGATGCTCCGCCTGCTGCTCCAACCCCGACCCCCGCGGCATCTCAACTGCCCGCAGCATCGGCACCAGCTGCCGTTCCAGTTGCAGCTCAACCCAGCAATCTGGCGGAACTGTCGGCGCAGCTGCGCGAGGCAGCGGCGGAAATCACGGACATCGTAGCGCAGGCGGGGCGTCTTGGTATCGCGATCGACGCGGCGAAAGCCTTGCGCGAAGGCACCGCCCCCGAGGCCTTGCGGCGCCTGGTTCTGGAGCGCGCCAGCGCCGCAGCCGATGCCCGCGATATTGTCGCGGCACCACCATCGCCAATCATCCCCAAAAGCGCAGAGAGCCCGATTGTGGCTGCCGCAAAGAAAGCTGCCACGGCTGGCAGTAGGTACTGAAGCGCAACGCTCAGATCTGCACAGCCCACCTGATCCCCCGCCGCTCCTCCCCGGCGGGGGATTTCTTTTGCAAGCCATCTCAAAAGGATCCCCCCGATGACTGTCCTCAGAAAACCCGCCACCACGGGCGATGTCCTCAAATATGAGGTCAACCCCAACTTCACCCGCGAAAGCGTCACCCTGCTCACCGGGACCGACTACCCGGTCGGCGCCGTGCTTGGCCGCATCACCGCCAGCGGCAAATACAAGCTGGCCACCTCAGGCGGCTCTGACGGCGCGCAGACAGCGGCCGCCGTACTGCTCTACGCGGTGGATGCCAGTGCCACCGACGCCATCGGCGTGGTGATCGCGCGCGGCCCCTCGATCGTCTCGAAAGCGGCCCTCGCCTTCGACGTCACCATCGATGATGCCCCCAAGACCGCCACTAAACACGCTCAGCTGGCGAGCCTCGGCATCATCCCGCGCGACACGGCCTGATCGGGCCGCACACACCGCATTGCCCTTCCCTAAAGACCTTCCTTCTCGCCCCTTTTTCCCCGGAGTTCCCCATGACCATCATCCGCAACCCATTTGACGCGGGCGGTTATTCGCTCGCCGAGATGACGCAAGCCATCAACATTCTGCCCAACCTTTACACCCGCCTTGGCCAGATTGGCCTCTTTCGGTTCCAAGGTTTCACGCAGCGCGCTGTCATCATCGAGCAGCGCGAGGGGGTTCTGAGCCTTTTGCCTTCGGTCCCGCTGGGCGCGCCCGCCACGGTGGGCAACCGCGAGGCCCGCTCCATGCGCAGTTTTGCCCTGCCCTGGATCCCGCATGACGATGTGATCCTGCCATCAGACATTCAAGGCATGCCTCTGCTGGCTAGCTCGGACGCCCCTGATCGCCTGGCAGAGGTGATGACGGAAAAGCTCACGCTGATGCGGCGCAAGCACGCGCAGACCCGCGAATACATGGAGATGAACGCGCTGCGCGGCATCGTGAAAGACGGCGCTGGCACCACACTCTACAACTACTTCACCGAATTCGGGCTGGAGCAGATCTCAGTCGACTTCGTCTTCGGCACGGCCGGCACCAATGTGCAGGGCAAGGTCCGCACCGTACTGCGCGCGATCGAGGACAATCTGCTGGGCGAGACCATGACAACGGCCCATGCGTTGGTCAGCTCCGAGTTCTTCGACAAGCTAATCAGCCATCCCAAGACCGAGGAGGCCTACAAGTTTTTCTCAGCAACCGGTGGCCAGCCCCTTCGCGAGGACATGCGTCGCGCCTTCCCCTTCGCGGGCGTTCTGTTTGAGGAATACAACGCCTCTGTCACGCTTTCCAACGGCGTCTCGGAACGGCTGATCCCGGCTGGCGACGGTATCGCCTTCCCGCTGGGCACATTTGACACCTTCAGCACCTATGGCGGACCCGCCAATCTTCTTGAGGCAGCCAACACGGTCGGACTTCCTCTCTATGCGCGCCAACATCTGGACGAGAAAGGCCGCTGGATCGATCTGATGACCGAAAGTTCGATCCTGCCCGTCAACAAGCGGCCGCGCATGGCGATCCGTTTACACAGCTCAAACTGACGCGCAAAACCATGTCTGTCTTCGCGGCTGCGATCGACAATCTCTTTGCGGATGCGAACATCGCCCGTGACGCGATCTACATCGCGGACGGTGGTGCGCCCCAACTCGTCCGCGTGGTCACCCGCCGCGCGGATGAGGTCACCAGCTTCCGCGACGCACAGCTCTGGTCGGAAACGACTCGCATCGATCTGCGCGTAGCCGAAGTGCCCAACCCGCGCCCCGGCAACCGGATCGAGATTGATGGGGACGCCTTCAACATTCAGGGTGAGCCGGTGCGCGATCGTGAGCGGCTTGTCTGGACAGTGGATCTGCGCCCGGCATGAAATTGAAACTCGACATCACGCCTGACCTGGTTGCCATGATGGCCGCTGAAATCAAGGCAGGCGAACAGGCGGTCAGCAAGGCTGTGAGCGAGGCGGGCAACAGTGTCAAAACTTCCTGGCGCGCGCAAATCACAGGTGCTGGGCTGGGTCAGCGGCTTGCCAATACCATTCGCTCAGAACAATTCCCGAAAGGCAGACCCAGCTTGAACGCGGCCGCCGTGATCTGGTCAAAAGCGCCAGTGATCATCGGTGCCCATGACACTGGTCCACTGACCCGCTCAAAGACGGGCTTTTGGCTGGCCATCCCCACAGCGGCGGCTGGCAAATCCGCGCGCGGCGGCCGTATTACCACCAGCGAATGGGAGCGGCGGTCAGGGTTGCGCTTGCGGTTCGTCTACCGACGAACGGGACCGAGCCTGCTTGTGGCTGAGGGGCGTCTGAACACGCGCGGACGTGCCGTGGCATCACGGTCCAAAACAGGGCGAGGTGCAACCACAGTCCCGATCTTCCTGCTGGTGCCGCAGGTGAAACTGTCCAAGCGGCTGGATCTCGCACGGGACGCCGAGCGGGCGCAGACGGAGCTCCCCGCGCCGATTGTTGCGCATTGGGTAGAAGGAAAGATCGGATGACCCCTCGCGAAACCATCCTCACTGCCCTGACAGACCTATTGCGCACAGTGCCGCATGTGCCAGTCCTGCGTGGCGAGGTTTTGCCCGAGCGCGTGCCCCCCGCTGGCCTGATGATCCTGCGCGATGGCGAGCCAGGAGAGCCCGGCGTGACGCTTTCTCCGCTGCGCTACCACTACCAGCACCGGGCCGAGATCGAGGCAGTAGTCCAAGGTGAGGGTCGCAATACCACCTTCGACGCGCTCTGCGTTAGCATTGGCGCGGTGATCGCCGCTGACCGCACGCTGGGCGGGCGCTGCGACTGGATCGAGCCTGAGGCCCCGCGCTCGATCGATCTGCCGGTCGAGGGCGCAGCGACTTTCAAGGCCGCAGTCATACCATTGATCTTGCACTATTCCACAGCCGATCCACTCGGCTGACCCATCTGACAATCTGAGGAGTTGAGACATGGCACGAGCTCAAGGAGCGCGGGCGCAGATGGCGCTTGCGTTCGAGACGACCTATGGAACGCCGCCTGCGAGCGGCTTCACGCGGATGCCTTTTGCTAGCGCCACGCTGGGTGCAGAGCAGCCGCTGCTGAACAGCGAACTCTTGGGCTATGGCCGCGATCCACTGGCACCGATCAAGGATGCGGTGACGGCTGACGGCAATGTCATCGTGCCGATTGATGCACAGGGCTTCGGCTTCTGGCTCAAGGCGGCCTTCGGCCAACCCACGACAACCGGCACTGCCGCGCCCTATACCCATGAGTTCCGCTCGGGCGGTTGGGTGTTGCCCTCGATGTCCATCGAGACCGGCATGCCCGAGGTGCCGCGATATGCCATGTATTCGGGCTGCGTGCTTGATACGCTGAGCTGGCAGATGCAGCGCTCGGGGCTGCTGACCGCGACAGCGAGCTTGGTGGCGCAGGGCGAGGCCATTGGTGCCGCATCCACGGCCGGCACGCTCGCCGATCTCGCCCTCCAGCGCTACGGCCATTTTAACGGGGCAATCACCCGCAACGGCCAGCCCCTTGGCAATATTGTCTCGGCCGAGATCACCTATGCCAACAACCTCGACCGCGTGGAGACTATCCGCTCGGATGGACGCATTGATGGCGCCGATCCTTCGATCGCTGCGCTGACCGGCCGGATCGAGGTGCGCTTTGCTGACCAGGTGCTGGTGAACCAGGCGATCAATGGCGATCCCTGCGAGATGACCTTCGCTTATGTTTTGCCCTCAGGTGAATCTCTGACACTCACCGCCCACGCCGTCTATCTGCCCCGGCCGCGCGTTGAGATCGCGGGGCCCCAGGGCGTGCAAGCCACCTTCGACTGGCAGGCCGCGCGCGATGCCATTCTCGGGCGGATGTGCACCGTCACGCTGATCAACAGCATTGAGGAATATTAACCATGCTGCGCCTGAACCTCGCCCGTGAGCCGTACTGGCTCGATCTTGGCCTTGGTGTCCGCGTCAATGTCGAACCGCTGACCACCGCGCTGATGGTCGCCGCCCGCAGCGACCCCGCCGTGCGGGGTCTGCCGGAAGGGACCAGCGACGACGAGATCGCGGTGATCTTCGGCAAGGTGTTGGCCGACCGCGCCATTCTCGATTGGGAGGGTGTGGGCGATGCTGAGGGCAATCCGACACCAGTAACGCCCGAAGGCATCGCGGCCCTTCTGGACATGTGGCCGATCTTTGAGCGGTTCCAAATGGGCTATGTCGCCAAGGGTCTGGAGCTGGAACAAGAAAAAAACGCCTTCGCGCCCTCGCCGACTGGGTCTACGGCGGGGGCGAAGGCTACTGCGCCGCGTGCACGCAAAACTGCAAAGACTGCCCGCAAGTAATTCATGCACCGCGCACGCTGGAAGGTTGGGAAGTCTGGGATCTCGCCGGACGCCTTGGCGGCCAGATCCGGGCGGTGCCCGGCGTTGTGTTGGGCTGGGACATGAGCGCGGCCATGGCCATGGCCGAGGCGCTGGGGATCAACCCGCGCGCAGCGGTCGAATTCCTTCCCGTCATTGAGGCGGTGATGGTGCGGCAGCTCAACGAGCAGATGGCAGGACAAGATGACTGAAAAGCGTGTCAGCGTGCGCCTGTCCGCCACTGGCGGGCGGCAGGTAAAGGCCGAGCTGGAAGGTGTGGGCGAGGCCGGGGCCCGGGGCTTTGGCCGTCTGTCGCGTGAAATGGAAGGTGCCAATACCCGGCTGGCCGCCTTTGCGCGGCGTGCGCGGGTGGCGATGGCCGCGGCAGCTGCAGCGATTGCGGCGGCGGCCACAGCGATGATCCGCTCCGGTCTGCAGACGGTGGATGCCCAGGCAAAGCTGGCCGCCTCGCTGGACACGACTGTTGAAAGCATTCAAGTGCTGGAACGTGCAGGCGATCTGGCGGGCGTGTCGATGGGTCAGGTCGAACAGGCCGCCATGCAGTTGACGCGACGGCTGAGCCAGGCCGCTGCTGGCACGGGCCCTGCTGCGGACGCGCTCGACCGTTTGCGATTGTCAGCAGCCGAGTTGCAGGCACTGCCGCTGGACCAGCGTATTGCGCTGATACAGGACCGGCTTGCGGAATTCGTGCCAGAAGCCGAACGCGCTGCGGTAGCCTCGCAGCTCTTCGGGGATCGTGCGGGGCTGGTGTTCACGCGCATCGACACCGCGACACTGCGGCAAGCCACGCAGGATGTGCGCGATTTCGGGGTGGTGGTGTCTGATCAGGACGCTGCTCAGATCGAGCGCACAAATGATGCGATCTCGCGGCTGGCGCTGATCTGGCGTGGGCTCTCGAACCAGCTCGCAGTCGCCGCAGCACCTGCGCTGGAGGCCGTGGCCAATGCGATGGCCGCGGTGGCACGCACTACCGGACCGCTCGGGATCGCCATTCGGACAGTTTTCGAGAACCTTGGACGGCTGACAGCCTATGCCACAGGAATTGCTACCTTGATGGCGGGACGCTTCGTTGTGGCCAAGATCGCGGCGGCGGTTTCAGTGCGCGGTCTTGCCATGGCACTGGTGATCCTGCGCGGCGCGCTGCTGCGTCTGCCACTCATCGGCCTTGTCGTGGCGGCAGGAGAACTGATCCATTGGTTTGGACGGCTCGTGCGCGGTGCGGGCGGGTTTGGCAACGCGCTCTCGCTTCTGGGCGATCTCGCCCGCGAGGTGTGGGAGCGCGTGCAGTTGGGTGCTGTCGCCATGGGGCTCGCGATCATGGCCAGCTGGGCTGAGATAAAGGCAGCAATCGCCGAAGCACTGCAGGCCTCACTGGAAGCGGTGGTCAGTTTTGGCAACGCGGCGATCAATACCTTTCAAGGAGCACTTGAGGCGATCAAGGTGCTCTGGGGCGCACTACCCGGTGCGATTGGCGACTTCGCGTTTCAGGCAGCAAATGCGCTAATCTCCGGCGTCGAGGCGATGCTGAATGGTGTTGGCCAGCGCATCAACGGATTTCTGGACGGGATTAATGCGGGCCTCGAGGCGCTGGGCATCGAGCGGCGCATCTCGCTGATCGGCAATCTGGAACTGGGTCGGATCGACAATCCCTTTGCAGGATCAGTGGCTGATGCAGGGACGGAGGCCCGGGCAGCGTTTCAGGCGGCGTTCAATACCGAGCCAATCACAATGCCAGACATCGGGCTCGGTGCTTATGCTGAGCAAGCGCGCGTTCAGGCAGAGGCTCTGCGCGCGACGATGACGGGTGTGGTCGAGGCGGCAACAGCCCCGCTCGAAACCGTCGCCGCCCTGCGCGAAGCCGTCACTGCGTCAGGAATGGACTCGGAGGCCGCGCTCACTGGCGCGCGCACCGCCGCCGAAGGGCTGGAGGATGCGCTGGATGCTACCAGCGAGACCGCAGGGCGCGCGGGTGGTGCCGGTCGCGGTGCTGGTCAGGCCCTGCGCGAAGCAGCGGACACCGCCCGCAATGCCTGGGAGGCTACAACTGAGGCAGTTCGTGCCGCGCAGGAACGCTCGCGCGAGATCGCCCAAGGCCTGGCGCAGGACATTACAGGGCCGATTAAGGAGGCGTTGAAATCTGGCGAGTTCACTTGGCAGACCTTCGCCAGCGCCGTCTCAACCATCGCCCAGAATCTTGCGAACCGGCTGATCGAGGCGGCATTCAAACCGATTGAGAACGCGCTGATCAACGCCTTTTCCGGCATGGGTGGCGGTGGCGGTTTCTTCGCCAGCCTCTTCAGCTTTGCGCGCGGTGGCGTTTTCGCCGGGGGGCAGGAACTGACGGCCTTTGCCCGCGGGGGCGTGGTGAACCGGCCGACGGTGTTTCCGTTTTCACGCGGGATTGGACTGATGGGTGAGGCCGGGCCCGAGGCGATCCTGCCGCTGCGCCGCGGACGCGACGGGCGGCTGGGGGTGGAGATGAACGGCGCCGGAGCGACGCAACCCGCGCAGGACATGTCGACCCGCATCATCAACGTCCTCGACCCGTCCGTGGTCGGCGACTACCTCGCCACGGCCTCCGGCGAGCGGGCCATCCTGAATGTCATCCGGCGCAATCGGAGTGCATTGAATGCCTGATGCTGTAGGCATGCTGCCTCTCTGGTCCTTCCCGGCGGCGCAGGAGATCAGCGAGGTGCTGGAATGGCGCACTGATGTGCTGCAGGCGAAGCTGGGTGAACAGCGCATCGCACTCCGGCCCCGCCCGCGCGAGATCGCGACCTTCCGCCATCGTCTGGATGCGCTTGGCATGGCCCGTGCTGCGGAGCTGGCGCGGGCAGGATTTGCGAGCGACTGGCTTTTACCGCTCTGGCATCTTGCACCGCAGCCAGGGTCAGACCTAGTGCAGGGTGCGAGTGAGATCCTGCTCGACACGGGTCTGTCGGATTTCCGTGGTGGCGATTTTGCGGCAATTGCTGTCGATGGTGGGGCGGCGGCCATCGTGGCCATCGCCACCGTTCAGGCCGACCGGCTGATCCTGGCTGACCCGCTGGTGCTGCAGCTGCCAGACATGTTGGTGGCGGCGCGGCGGATCACGGTCGCGCCGATCCGGGCGGGCGTGCTGACCTCAGCGGTCGAGATCGTGCGCCGCAGGCAGGGCGATGGCACGGTTACGGCCAGCTTCATGCTTCGGGATGCACCCGACATCACCGCGCCAGTTCTACTGACCTACCTCGGCCGTTCGGTGCAAACCGACGCGAGCCTTGTGCGCCGCCCTCTCAGCGCCAGCCTGCGCCGCGCTGTCGAATATGTCGACAACGGCTTCGGACCCGTTGTGGTGGAGCCGATGCGCGACGTGTTTGAACGCAGTGAAACGATCACGCTGAAGGCGCAAGGTCTGAGCGTGCGTCACGCCCTGCGCCGCTGGCTCTGGTCGCTCCGCGGGCGGCAGGCGAGCTTCTGGCTGCCAACTTGGGGGCACGAGTTGCAGCTACGCACGGCCATGACCTCGGGCTCGGTACTGATGCGCGTGGCACCGGTCGCGTCGCTTGCGGCCTATGTGGGCCGCCCGATCATGCTGGAGATGCCCGGTGCACTGCGGTTCCGCTCGATCACTGCCGCCATCGTCGAGGGTGCCGATCATCGACTAACACTGTCCTCAAACCTCGGCGAGCCGGTCCCACTGACGACCAAGGTGCATTTCCTGACCGCGATGCGCTCGGAAGCCGACCGCGTGGAGATCCAACACGGGGCAGTTTCAAGCGAAGTGACACTGCCTGTCATCGAGGTGCCCGCATGACCTACGCCAGTATCGAAGCCTCTGCCGCCGAGGGCCGCCCCTACTTCCTCTACCAATTCGTGGAAGGCGATCAGGTCTGGCGTTTCACCAGTCGCGCAACGGCATGGACCAGCGTGGGAAGTGGCGGAGATGCGATCACTTGGGAACCCGCCGCCGTGGCGCATGGCGATGTGGTGCAGACAAGCGAGATCGAGCGCGGGCGGTTAGGACTGACCTGGCCCTTGTCTCATTTTTTTGCACGGCGCTTCCTTGCCCCATTAGGCAATACGTCTGTCACGCTGACCATCTTTCGCGGCCACGAGCAGGTGCTGGGCGAGACGGTGGCGCATTGGAAAGGTCGCGTGGTGGGTGCAGAAGTTGAAGGGCAGCGTATTCTGCTGCAAGCCGAGTCGATCTTCAGCACGCTGCGCCGCGCGGGCGTGCGGGCAAAATACCAGCGGCTCTGCCGTCATGCCCTCTATGGGCGGGGTTGCGGACTCGACATCGCGCTTTCCTGGCTGACAGGCACAGTGACAACCGCTGCAAATGGCGGATCGACGGTGACAATCCCCGAAGCTGCCAGCGCACCGAACGGCTGGTATCGCGGCGGGGTGCTGCGGTTTGGGCTGCAATTGGGCTTCATCACGGGCCACTCAGCCGGGACCATAACGCTTTCGCGCCCGATGCCGGAACTCGCCGCAGCGCTCACCATGCCGGAATTCGATCCGGATACGGGCGATCCACTCCCTGTCCTCGCCGACATCGCCCCGGGTTGCGATCTGCGCGCCAGCACCTGTGCGGCGAAGTTCGGCAACCTCGCTAATTTCGGGGGCTTTCCGGAAATCCCCGGCCGCAACCCCTTCGGCGGCGGCTCCATCGTCTGAGAATTCATCATGGTCTGGAACTTCATCGCGCAGCTCGTTCTCGGGTTGGTGCTCTCGGCGATATCCTATGCACTGAGCCCGCGCCCTAAGGTTGAAAAGCCTCTCGCTGCGGGGCTTGATGATTTCAGCCTGCCCACGGCCGAGGAAGGCCGCCCAATCCCGGTCATCTTTGGCACCGTGCTGATCACCGGACCCAACGTGGTCTGGGCGGGGGATCTGAAAGTGGACCCGATCAAGAAGAAAGGCGGCAAGAAGTGACGCGCGTGACAATCCATGACCTTCGCGATGCTCGCTATTGCCTCGCCGGTGTGCGGCCATGGTTCCGCCGTCATGGGTTGGACTGGCAGGATTTTCTGACCCACGGGATAGACGCTGATCGCTTGCGCGCCACCAATGACGCGCTGGTGGAACCAGTAATTCAGGTCGCCAAAACGCGCGCCGCAACGATGGAGGCCAGCGATGGGCGGGCGTAGCAAGGCGCAGACGGTCGGTTTTCGCTATTCGCTCGGAATGCATATGGCGCTTTGCCACGGGCCGATCGATGCGATCCGGGAGATCCTTGTCGACCGCCGCACTGCCTGGTCAGTCACCACAGGCAGCAGTGTCTCGGGCGGTGGCGCGGCAGTCGAAGTGCGCATCGGCACGGTTGCGGGCATGGTCGCCACCGCAGCCCTCGCAGGCGACACCGGTGCCACGATCACCTTTCCGGGGACGCGTGCCGGGGTGCGGATCGGGAGGGACTACCGCTTGCTGCTGGCGAATGGCGCGAGCCAGACGGTCACGCTGCGCGGCGTTGCCTTCAATGCCGCCAGCAATGTCACCTCCTGGTCCGTCCTCCCCGAAGGACTGAGCTTCCCGGCGCAGTCGGTTGAGGTGTTCGAGGCAACGACTGCCGCCAGCAATGCCGGTGCGGGTGGTGGGCGTATCCGGATCGACAAGCCAGACCTCTTTGGCGGTGAGAGCCGCGAGGGTGGGATCGTCGGTAATGTCGATGTGCTGGTGGGCGGGCCGGGCCAGGGACAGAACGACTATCTGGCAGCGCGCATAAACGGGGATGTGCCCGCATATCGCGGGCTTTGCAGCCTGGTGCTGCGGCAGGTGTATCTCGGCATCAACCCTTATCTGAAACCTTGGGCCGTGCGCGTGACCCGGGTGCTGACCGGCGAAGCGGGTTCAGTGCAATGGTATCCGGACAAGGCCCCCATCGTGCCCGAGGCCAATATCTCGGATGCGGCGATCTACGTAGCACTTGATGTCTCGGGTTCGATGTCGGGCACGCGCATGGCGGCGCAAAAGGCGGGCGTCGCAGCGCTGATCCGCGAGATCGGGGCGGGTGTCGATCCTGACCGGCCAAATGATATGGCGATAGTGCTGTGGAACGCGGGCGTCGCAGGCGCGATTGAGCGACGCGACATGGAACCCGAGGATTACATGGCGCTCGAGGCCTGGATGCTGGCGCTGTCGAACAGCACCTCAGGCGGCACCAGCTTTAACGCAGCCTTCTCGCAAGCGGCGACCTTTTTTGCCGGCGGCGGGTCCAAGCGCAGGATCGTCATCTTCGTAACCGATGGTGAGCCGTCGCCAGTCTCTTCGGTTGATGCAGCAGTCGCCACCATCGCCACCCTGCCGCCGGCCGACATTTTCGGCTTCAACATCGCGCTGGCCAATACGACCTTCACCGCGCGCATTGACAACACGCCTGTCGACGGCGTGCCGGTCATCCCGCCCGGGAACCCCCAAGCGCTTGTGTCTTCCCTGCGCGGGGCCTTCGGCAACGGGCCCGATATGAACCCCGCGCATATCATCCGCGAGTGCCTCACCAACCGCGACTGGGGTCTGGGCTATGCATCGGTCGAGATCGGGGCCAGTTTTACCGGCGCGGCGGACACGCTTTACACCGAGGGCTTCGGCCTCTCATTGATCTGGCAGCAGGACAGCTCGATCGAGGACTTCATCGGCAGCGTTCTCGACCACATTGACGCCACGCTGTTCATCGACCGGCGCACCGGGCTCTGGGAGTTGAAGCTCATCCGGGCGGATTATGTGGCAGCAAACCTGCCACTCTTCGACGACACCAATGTCGTGGACTGGGGTCGGCTGGGGCGGCGCGCGCCCTCAGACCTCGTAAACAGCGTCACCGTGCGCTTCACTGACGCCTGGACGGACGATACGGGTGCGGTCAGCGTTACTGACACGGCCCGGGTACAGGCTATGGGTGAGGTGATTGCGACCACACTCGATTATCCTGGCATCCGCTATCAGGGGCTGGCGATCCGCGTGGCCGAACGTGACCTGCGGGCTCTTTCGGTGCCGCTGCTGTCGGGTGAGATCGTGGTGAACCGGAAAGGCGCGGACCTCGGGCCCGGCGATGTGATCCGGCTGCGCGCGCCGCATCTCGGGCTGGCCGATGTGGTGATGCGCATCTCCGAAATCGGTCAGGGCGATGGCCGCGACAATGGCATCCGGCTGAAGTTGGCCGAGGATGTCTTTGCGCTGGGGGCCACCGCCATTGCAGGCGGGCGCATGCCGACCGGGAAAGGCGTTGCCGCACCCCCACGCGCGTTGACCCGCCGCATAGCGGCTGAAGCGCCGTATTGGCTGCTGGTCCGCGAGTTGGGCCACAGCGAGGCCGACCGTATCCTGTCAGAGGATCCTGATGCGGGCGTGCTGGTCGCCACTGGCGAACGTCCCAGTGCCGACGCGCTGGTGGCAGAACTCTGGATTGATCCCGGCACCGGCCCTGCGCAGGAGGGCGTGGTCGCCTTTGCGCCGACGGCGCTACTCGCGGCGGGCGTCTCGGACCACCCGGAGGCGCGCGTCCTCCCCGTCACCGGCTGGCGCGACATTGGCGAAGTCGGGATTGGCACGCTGGGCAGCATCGATGGCGAACTGGTGCGCGTCGACGGGATCACTTCCACGGCCATCACCGTAGGCCGGGGGTGCCTCGACACCGTGCCGCGCGCCCATGCGGCAGGCACACCGGTGGTCTTCTTTGACGAAGGCGCGCGGATCACTGAAGAAAGCTGGGCGTCGGGAGAAACACTTGCAGTGCGATTGCTGCCCGAGACCGGGCGCGGCACGCTGGCGTTTGCGCTGGCCCCGGAAGACAGCGTGATGCTGAACAGACGGGCCATCCGACCCTTGCCGCCTGGGCGGGTGCAAGCCAACGGCAGTTACACGCCCGATGTCGATGTGTTGGTGGCCGGTGATCTGGTTCTGACGTGGGCTCATCGCGATCGCCTCACCCAGACCAGCCCGGTCATCGTCGATCACACGGGCGGCTCCATCGGGCCGGAGCCGGGCGTCGGCTATGCGATCGAGGTGCGCTGGATTGACCCCGACACCGGCCTGGCCCTGATGCCGCCCGGCATCGTCACTGACGCGGGCATCGGCACAAGCTGGACGCTGGCGCCCGAGGCCATCCCAGAGAGCGGCGCGCCCGATCGAACAGCTGAGATCGACATCGCCGTCCGGTCGCGCCGGTTGGTCGGAGACACCTGGCTCTCCGACCAGGAAGCGCGCCGGTACCAGTTGACTGCTCCCTTTGCTGCCGGTTGGGATCGTGGCTGGGGGTTTCTCTGGGGCATCTAATCGACGCCATTCGGCTCGACGCTATCGCGAGCGCCAGCATCACCACCACCTTCACAACGACAAGCGAGACCAAGCATGCCCGAACGGATCATGCCGGGACTGGGGCTGCGCGCCTTCTATGACCCCGGCCAGCGCAACTGGGGCACCAGTCTCAGCGAAGACCTGCGTCGCCTCTCGGCACTGGTTCAGGTGCGTGCCACATCGCGGACCGCCGTCCTGCCAGCGACCGGCACCGAGGGTCAGATCTCCATTGTGCCCGCCTTGGCGGGTGCCAATGCCAATGCACTGGCTCTGTGGGACGAGTCGCCAGCCGGGGCGGCCGCATGGGTCTACCTGCCCCCTGTGGAGGGCTGGCAGGTCTGGATCGCCGACGAGGGGCAGCATGTGCGTTTCACTGCAGGGGCATGGGTCGAGGTGCCGCGTCCCGGTGTGGTGCGCATCCGGACGTTGACGGCCACCAGCCACACGCTGGAAGCTGTCGATCTGGGAAGAATTCTCGAGACAACAGGCTCTTCGGCCGTCATCGTGACAATCCCGCCCGAGGCCTCGGTGCTCTTCGAGATCGGCACACTGATCAATGTCACGCAGGTCGGCGCCGGAGTCGCGACGGTCGCAGCAGGACCGGGCGTCTCGCTCAATGGCGTGACCGGCGGCGCAGTCGCGCTCGATGGCCAATGGTCGGGCGCAGCACTCGTGAAGCGCGGGGCGGATGCCTGGGTCATCCAGGGCGCGCTGGCGGGGGCCGTAACGTGAGCCTGTTCATGATGCGCGCTGCGATCTTGGCGCAAGGCGGCGATACAGCGCCGCCGGTTGATATCGGCTCTGTCTGGGAACTTGACGCCACACGCACCCCGGCTGGCTACACGCTCTCCGACGGGAACCAGACCGCCTTCAACAGCTCGGGCGGAAGCGATTACCGCCGCTGGGTGCCCAGTGAGAAGGCGATCCTGCCCTCGGATGGGCGACGCTATTGGGAGGTGCTCTGCGCCGCAAGTGGCGCTGCAAGTTTCGATGGCTACATCGGCCCTGTGTCGGCCGCGCAGCGTGAAGAATTCGACAGTGGCAACAACCCGATCACTCTGGGCTCGATCGGCTGGCGTGGCAATGGCTCACTCTGGTCGTCTGACACCTCCACCGCATCCCAGCGCCTTACCGGCCTGCCACCCTACGGCGCAGGCGATGTGCTGATGTTTGTGCTTGATCCTGCCGCCGCCAGTCTCTGGATCGGCAAGAATGGCATCTGGCGAGACGATCCGGTGAGCGGGCCCCCAACTTGGACCGCCGGTGGCAGCGCTGCCTTCTATCCGCAAGTCCAAGGCCGCAATCCTGGTGAAGGCGGCACATTGCGATCCCAACCGTCACAGTTCAGCTATCCAGTCCCACCAACGGTGCAAGCCTTGGGCTTTGAAGAACCCGACCTTCGCATCTTTGAGGCCCAGACCTTCATCGAGTTCGGGTGGGACAAGCACCTCAGTGTTGGTGAATTCGAAGCGTGGCTCGTCCTCGGGGGCGGAACACGCCTCACCGCGGCCACTGCGTCGTTGTTTCTCGATCACGGTGGCGGGACAGGCCTCACCGCCGCCCAGACCTCCCTCTACATCGAAGTGGAATTGCCATGAGTTACGTTCTCCATCTGGGCCATCAGCCCACCGATATTTCCGGCATCTCAGGGCTTCTGAGCACCGTCGCGGCAGGTTTTGACGACACGCTTGACATCAACGGCCTCCGCTTTAACGGCAGCCGGACATTGGCTAGCCCCTTCGCTATCGGATGTCCGGCGCCTACGGGTGATATGTGGCTCGGGTTTCGATACGTGCCGCCCAACAGCGATTCTGAAAGCATTACCCAAAGCAATGCCGGGTTTCTGGAATTCTACGACGCCGACAACGTCAAGATTGCGCAGATCCGACCACTCACCAGCACCAATCGCTACCACGCGGAGGCCTTGGGCGACACTACGGTGCAGGGCAGCTCCAGCTACACAGCAGCTAACGGCCAGACGCAATGGGTCGATGTGCGTTTGGCGGTGGGGGCCAACATCACCATCGAGTTCTACGTTGATGGCGTGCTGCAGAGCGCGGCCACGGCGGTGAACACAGGTGGCAAGGGCAAGCCAGTTCAGGTCGTGTTTGTAAATGTCGGCCTGCATGGCACAAGCAGCACCCGTACCTGGTACTATGCTCACATTGCGGTCCTGGACGGAGTTTCGACAATTGGACGGCGCTTCGTGCGGCGCAGCCCCAACGCCATCGCCAGTTTCAACCAGATGACTGGCAGCATCGACGCGCTCAAGGATAACGATATTGCCACCCGTGTGGCGAGCACAGCGGCAGGCCAGCGCATGTCCTTCTCACTGACCGGCCCGACGGGCCCTGCATCGGTATCGGCTATCGCGGGCGTACACCTCAAACAGATTGCGCAAGCGGGAAACGATGGGCCCGACGCCATCACCGGGTTCCTTCGCATCAGCGGCGTGAACTATGACGCCCCACCAACGACGGTGCCAATCCTGGCGCCCAGTTCAGCTTACTCAAGCTGGGCCGTAAACCCGGTCGATGCGACGCCCTGGAGCGACCTGACACTGCCCACCGAGGTCGGGATCCTGTCCGCATGAGCCCGCGTCGCTCCGGCCAGGGCCATGTCCGCATGCCAGACGCCGAGTTCGAAGAACTGTTGGCGCGCGCGGCAAAGGAGGGCGCTAAACGTGCGCTGGCCGATGTCGGGCTCGATGGCAGTGAGGCCGCGCTCGACATCCGTGATTTGCGCAGCCTGCTGGCCTCGATCCGCTTTGTGCGCCGCACCGCCGTGCAGACCACCGTACATATCATCACCACCGGCGTGATCCTGGCACTACTCGCCGGGATTGCGATGAAGCTGAAGGTCTTTGGCTCGGGCAGCTGAAATCCCTCGCTACTGCGCGCCGCTGATACCCGGCAGCAAACCGCACCCCTTATCCAATGTTTCAAGCACTCCTGCCTAAATCTCCTGCTGCCTTCCGGACGGCGGGTCATTCCCTTTCATTCCCAACTTCTATGGAGACCACGATGTCTGAACCCATCCGCACTTTCCGTCATTTTCGCGACGTCCCCGATACTCTATGGCGCTGGCCCAACTTCAGCCCGGCTGAGATCGCCTGCCGCGGCACCGGTCAGCTGAAGCTGCAACCTGCTGCAATGGACAAGCTGCAGGAGCTACGCAACCGGCTGGGCAAGCCGCTGATCTTGCGATCGGCCTATCGTAGTCTGGAACACAATCGTGCTGTCGGCGGTGCGCCGCGCTCGAAGCATATGGATGCCACGGCTTTTGATATCGCTATGGCCAACCATGACCCGGTGGCGTTTGAGACGGCTGCGCGGGATGTGGGTTTCCTCGGTTTTGGCACTTATCCGCGCTCTGGCTTCATGCACATCGATCTGGGCCCAGTCCGCGCGTGGGGTGAACCGTTTCCCGTCCGTGCAGTATCCTTTGCCACTGAGGTGCCACCTGTGCGGGAGGTCCTGGCAAAAAGCCGCACGCTGAAAGGCACTGGCGCAGCCGGGGTGGCCACGGTTGGTGCCGCCGGGGTTGAGGTGGCGCAGGAAATATTGACTGAAGCGCAGGGTGCCATTCTGCCGCTGGTGCCGCATTTGGACACCCTGCGCTGGCTTTTCATTGCGTTGGCGCTGGGCGGCATCGCAGTGGCGGTCTGGGCGCGGGTCGATGATTGGAAGAAATGGGCACGATGATGTGGGGCGGTTTGACCACCGGCATCCTTGGCCGAGCATGGGCTCGGCGCGTGGCACCGCTCAGCCTATTCGTGCTGGCTGTTGCCCTGTTCATCCTCAACCTTCGCTGTCAGGCCGAGCGCGCTAGCCGCGCCGCCGAACGGCTAAACAACTTGGAGCGCACCAATGCCATCCACCGCCAGATGCTGGACGCCGCAAGCCGCCGCCCTCGCAGCCGTGACGATCTTCTTGACCGCCTGCGCAGGGGTGAGTTTTGACGCGCCGCATGGCGCATGCCCACCGGTGGTAGAGTATAGCCGGGCCGAAGAGGTCCGCATGGTCGAGGACGTCCCAGCGCTGCCCGAGGGGGCGCTGATCATGGCCTGGCTCGCCGATTATGCCGTCCTGCGCGACCAGGCGCGGGTCTGTGCGAGACAGTAATTTTTGCGCGCCATCTGAATCGTGGCGTGGCCGCCATGATGCGCATATTCTCAGGCCATGAACAAAGACGACGAAAAGCGCATCGCAGCGAATCTGGCCAGGATCATGGGCATGCTCTGCGTGCGCAACACGCAGCTGGAAACGCTGCATTCCGGACTGACCCCTGTCGCGAGGACAGGCGACTATTCGGACGTCTTTGTCCACGATGCCGATGGTCGACGCATTCCCTGGCCCGAAGTCTCCCGCATCGACGAGACAGAAATGTGCGAGCTGATGCAGGAGATCGTCAACCGCCTCTACACGTTCCATCTCGAGGCTGACGATCCCAAGCTGACGGCGACCGTCGAACGCTGGATAAGCGTTGCGACGAAATGGGATGAGCCAGAAATCGATCCGAGGATGATCAGCCGCGGCGCGGAGTGATGCTGCGAAGTAAGGATCACGAAGGGTGCGCGCGTAGACCTGCCCTCAGGCAGGTGCCCGGAATCAAACCCGCACAAGCCCCTTCGACATTCAACTTGACTAAGCGTGCGGGTCACGCCTGATGTCGCTGCGACCTGTCCAAGGAACCGCCCCCGATGACCCCGAAATACCCCGACATCACCGTCACACTGACCGGCCAGGACGGCAACGCCTTCGCCGTCCTCGGTCGCAGCCAAGAGGCAGCCCGGGTCGCTGGGCTACCCGAAGACGATATTGCCGCATTCATGGACGAGGCCATGGCGGGCGATTACGATCATCTGCTGCGGACCGCCATGCGCTGGTTCGAGATAAGGTGATCCGAGCCGATCCGCGTCAGGAGGAAGCGTCAGCCTGCGTCCCGAAGACCGCCGCGCATTCGGCCTGCCAGGCCGCGCGGTGCAGGTGGGGATCCTTCGGAAAACGGCCCAGCGCAACCGCGAGATCGAAGAAGCCCCGCCGGGGCATGTCGCCCGCGCGGCTGATCACCAGCGCGGCGATCATCGGGCGGCATGCGGCCACATCCTCGCGCATCGTCTCCTCGAGCGCTGCGGCGACGCGCTGGATCGTACCGGGCAGCGTCAGGCCGAGTGCCGCGGCCACCGACTGATAGGTCAGGAAGAGGTCAGCCAGTGAGTGGCGCGACAGCAGCGCCCGCACCTCGGCCGCCAACGCGGTCGGATGATCACCCGTGTCGGTCATTCCCCCAACCCCAGCCGTTCGCGCACATCCTCAAACCCCGGATCCTCGGCATAGACGCGTTCCAGCTCGCGCCGCGCCTGCGCCTTGCGCCCGACCTGATTGTAGAGCACCGCGCGCTCGTAGCGCAGCTGGCGCAGAAGGGTCTCGGCGCGGTCCTTGCGCCGGCGGAGCGCCAGCGTGAACACGTCGATGGCCGCGTCCGCCAGCCCCAGCCGGGCGAGCGCACGGCCGCGGTAGAGCAGCAGCACCGTCTCGACCGGCGTCTCATTCATGATGCTGGTGGTCAGGGCGACGACCCTTTCCAGCTGCGCGCGGTCCGCATCGCCCTCGAGGGTGAATTCTGCGAAGGACAGCAGCACTACCGGATCGTCCGGTTCGATCGCCAGCAGCTGCTCGACATGGCGCATCGCCGCTGCGCGGTCCCCCTCAAACTGCGCGATCTCGACCAGCGCCAGCCTTGTCCCCCGCTCGCAGGGGCGGGCATGGGCATCGACCTCAGGCGTCACCGGAAAGGTGACCTGCGCGGCGATCTCGTATTTCTCCAGCATGCCACCCAGCCGGTCGAGCCCGCCCAGCGCGGCCTCCAGATGGCGCCGCGCAGGCCCGAACTCTTCGCGCCGCAGACGGAGCATGCCCGCCATCCAGGCGGCATCGGGCAGGTCTGCCGACTTCTCGAATTCCGCAAGCGCCGCTCCCTCGTCGCCCGCATTCAGTGCCTTCAAGCCATCGACGAGCGCGCGCTCGTCCGCCGGTGTGAACAGCCGCTGGAAGAAGCCGAGGTTGAGCCGATCGCGCTGGGCGACCTGGGGCGCATTGGCGGCTGACGCACGACGCGGCTCGTGCACGGTGTAGAACAGGCCGGTGCCCGGCAGTCCCGCCGTGACACGGTTGCCGCGCGGGCTGACGGTGTATTTCGCGCCGCGCGGGCCGAAGGACAGCGACGCCGTCGACTTCGACAGGTTCAGCGTGACCCCGGTAGCAATGCGGATACGGCGCCAGAAACGGAAGGACATGGCTCAGCCCCCGCGCGTACTGGCGGCGATCCGTTCGAGCGTGTCCAGCGCATCCTCCAACGTCTTCACCGCGCCGAATTTCTCGGTTTCCGTCATGTTCGGGTTGGAACGGATGGCTCGCGTGCCCTGCACCAGCGAATCGCGAACAGCCGCGCCGCGATCCGGCGTGTTCAGGACAATCTGGCCCATCAGGATCTGGATCAGCATGTTCTGCGCCACCAGCTGCCCAGCGAATACCTGTGGATCGTTGTTCTTCATGATTGTCGTCAAATCCCCGCTGCCCACCCGAGGCAGACCATCTTCAGCCGCACTCTCAATTGGTTATAGGCAGGGAAGTGGACTAGGCCAAACATCGCTGTTCCCTGCCCGATCAATCCAGATCGACTGAAATTGTCTTGCCGGCCACACGGACATCCAGATCGCGCCCGAACCCGAAGGCAAAATTAAAGGTCACAGACATGCTATCGAGCGGGTCTGCGTCCGGATTACGCGCGAAAAACCCTGACACCTCCCGCTCAATGGAAGCATTCAGCTCATCAAGCTTTTCCTGCGGTATTTTGAAATTGTCCTGCGTCAGCCCCATGACTTTTCCCTTTTCCTTCACTGTTCGACTATTTTTCAGAAAGCTCTCGAAGCTCCGACGCATTTACATGCGCGATCGCCTCAGCTGCAGATTTATCGCCCCAGTTGACCAACATCAAAACTGTCCACGCCATGTCGATTTGAGCCAGCGCCTCGTCGATCGCGCTGCCCAATTGGTTTTCAACTTTACTTTCGACGTCGATCTCGATGTCTCTCGCGTATCTGATCATGCATTGCGGCGCAGGTAATAAATCGATTTCGTCAGGCGTAAAAAACTGTCGTAGCCGGCCAAAAGCCAAACTCACTTCTGGATCCCGTTTACCCATAACCTCGAAATCCTTCAGCGCCACAAAACCCCAAGCACCCCCGTCGATCGAGCAAAAGTGGTTCACAGTATAGTAAAAGCGCCAGCGGGGGGAGGGAATTGCCACGGCAAGCTGTAGAGGCGAAAGGATATCAAAGTCCCAACCTCGAGTTTCAGCCAGTGCCGCAGCCTTTTGGATCATCAACTCACCCTTCCCAGGACATAAGGAAGATCAAAAACCCAAGGAAGGCGAGCGCCAGAAGCGCCGAAAGGTTGAGAAACAAGCGGCTGGTGAGGACGCGAAATAACAGCACCAACAGCCCGATGGCGATCATCCCGGCGACAATCAGAAACAGCAATCCCCCGGCAGCCTCGGACACCAAAAACCTCCGTCAGTCCAAAACGGGGTAATAGGGCAAACCCCAGTCTTCAGCCGCGTTCGACATCATCGTGTCAATAAGGACCGGCAGAAGGCTCAACAAGATTTCCGCACCATCACGCACCTGCTTGCGATTGACCATGCTGTTCCATGTCGCTCCACCGTGAACAAGCTGGTTGCGCAGCACGTAAAGCCGGTCAAACAGAATACTCAGAAGCTTTCCCGTTTCCTGGCCCTCGATGGCGTATTGCGCCGTTTTCTTGGCATTCTCAAAACGCAGCTCCCAGTTTGCATATTCCAGATCGCCATTGTGGAACTTCCAAAACGGGCTGAAGATATACTTGTTGTCCAGAAGCTCGGCCACCACGCCCTCGAAGTGATGCCAGATTTCATGGCCGATCCGGCCGTTAGGATCACAGCGCACAAGCGCGTCGAAGAACTTCTGGAAATCAGTGCGCGCAAAAGAGCCAGGATCATCACCCATGTCCTTGGCATAGGCGGCGTTGAAAGCAATCCAGCAGAAGATAAAGGCCGCGTCAGGGTCATCATCAATCACTGCGGATGCGCGACATATCCAGCTGATCGACCGGTGTGTGCGCAAATTCAGCTCGGGCGGGTTTTGTTCGCGCAGTTGCCGGTGCTTGTCCCGCAAATAGTCAAATTCCGAAGACGCTTCTGCCATTTCGATTATGCTCCCAGCCTGCGTGCAAGCGCGTCGCCTAAGCGCGACGTGATCAGGTCCCAGACGGCACCACCTCCGGTGTCACATCCGCCGTCGCCCCACCGCTCGCTTCTCATGATGTAATGAACAACGCGGCGCAGTTCTCGCAGCGTCAGCTGTTCCAGGCCCGCAGGTGAGCGCTTCAAGGTTTTGATCAACTCCAAAACGGGCGTTTTCATCTCGTCGCCCATGTCTTCGCCAGCGTCACTGCAAACGAACCCACATGCATAAGCAGCGTCGATGAACGCATGCCATTCAGGCCAGTCTATCGGGCGTGCGCGCTTGTCACGCGAAGATGTTTCATTACGACGGATCAGATCTCTCAGCTTGTCGCCCACAAAGTGGACCTGCTGAAGGGTCAGCTTTTCGTCGAGACTGAAAACACCCTGCCGGATATCCGGATCATGTTCTATCGCCTGCATCGCTAGATTGATCCGTCTTCGGCAGCGGCAGTTTCCAAACGAGATATGAAGCCCTCGATTTCCTCAAGAGCCGCCAGATCATAAGACGAGGATGTTTTCATCTCGAAGATCGCCTGCCGCGCCTTGCCAAATGTTGTCCACTCCGTCTCAGCCTGCTCCGGAGCATGCCAGCGCTCACGACGCCAGACAGCAAACTGCCCACGCTCCTCTTCAGACAAAAGCGAAGGGGCGTAACTCGCAACCAACCGTCGCCCGAGCTGACGCAGGCGCGCATCCCCGAAAGAGGCCACGATCTCCTGTCGGCGCGGCCAATCTGCCGCCTGAAATTCCTTGAGTAACGCCTTGTCGGACCAGTTATAGAACCCGTTGAAAATCTGCTTCTCAACCGGGGGCGGTAGCTCTGCCGCTGGCCTTGCTTCCTTGCGCGCGGCCATGACTGCCGCCACGCGTTCACGAAATTCTAGTGCCTCTGCAATCAAACGCACGCGTCTGTGCTGTTCATCCGTAACCGAAACCGGATCCAGCAAGAGGGGAACCTTGTTCACGGTGATGAAACGAATGAGGCTCGGTTGAGCTTCAATCGCGGCGCTTAGTTCCTCTGCCGTGGCGTTGATTAAATCGGCCGGATCTGCAGCATCGACATCGAAGAAGAACGCCTGATTGGGATTTTTCTCCGCATATCCACACAGACAGCCAGTGACACCTTGTGGCGGCCCCCCACCGAACCGCCCCACAAGCTCAATTGGGGCAAACTGCTCCAAGCGGGCCTGAACATGTGACTTGTCTCGGTTTACCAGAAGCTCGGCCCAGAGTGACGGCGCGCGCTGGGCGATCAGCTGCGCGATGTGAATGGTCGCCTCAACGTCCCCAAGGGCATCATGCGCATTATGCCCTTCAAAACCGTTAAGCGGGGCAAGCCGATCCAGCTTGAAACGCACCTTGCCGGTCTCATCGACAGGCCAATCGAACAGATCAGGGTGACGGTGGAACGCAGCAAAGACGGCAGTCATAATGTCAAAGCGCGTATTGCCGTTAAACTGTGTGGCGAAAATCTCTGTCTGCAGGTTCTGATAGAACATCTGGCGCAGCATCTCTTCATCGAAGCGGATGCTGTTAAACCCCGTCCAGATTGCTGGAGACCAACGTGACACCAGCGCGGTCAACTCCTGAGCAAACTCGAACGGGCTCGGGAGCTCGGGATCGAGAAGTTGATGTGGTCGCACCCCTGTGACCGCCAACGCCTGCGGCGATGGGATGACATGGGGTGCAAGGCGGCAACGTAGGTCCACCCGCTCGATCTCTCTGAACTCAGCATCCGTGAGGATGGCCGCGAATTGCAGGGGATGGTCGAAGGCAGGCGAGATGCCGGTGGTCTCTAGGTCAAAAAATGCAAAGTTCATGATGCTTTATACGAACAAGAGTCAGCCACGTCATCCAGAGATACGGCCCTGAAATAATGATACGTCCTATTTTGACGTATGCTGCCATTATATTGGGTCCATCACGATGGAGGTTGCATGACGAACAAATACGAACAGCGGTACTTGATAGACTTGGCGTTCAAGGTGGCACACGGCTTTCCCGCCCGCAGCGGTGTGGCTCAAGAGCTTTCAAGCTGGGTCGAGGATCAGGATCTGGGGTTTTCCTGGGATCCGGAAATGGATATTTTCAGAAAGAAAGGTGTTCCTACTGCCATCTGGTCCGACCTTCGGCAGTTGCTCGCGGGTCGTCACGCATCGGTTGAGCGTTCGAAACCGGATATGCTGGCGGAAAACATCTCTCTGCTGGCGGCCCATGTCGGGCTAACCGCAGATGAGCACATCATCTTTGAACTTGGTTTTCGTGCCGGGCGCTCCGGACCGGTGAAGTCTTTATGCAACGCTCTGGTCGATGATGCACGAACACCGGTACAGGATGCGGTCATCCTTCTTTCCGGACTGCCCTCGGCCGTTGTGCGGCGAGCGCTCGCGCCGACCGGGCGTTTACTGGCCTCCGGCCTCTTACAATTTGACAAGCCACCCCTCAGTGGCCTTGGGCTCTTTCCCTCTGACCGGCTTCTTGTGGCCCTCGATCCGCCTTCGCGAAGCCTCAGTGACATTCTGGACAAGCTTTTTGCCCGCGTCGGGGTCGCGTCCGTGGCATGGGAGGATTTCGAGCATCTTGGCGCTGGGCGTGATTTTGCGTTCCGCCTCCTGCGCGGCGCGCTTGAGCGGCAGGAAAATGGCGTGAACCTCTTGCTGCACGGGGTACCTGGCACCGGCAAGACCGAGTTCTGCAAGGCGCTTGCACAGCGTCTCGGCGCCAGCCTTCACGCTGTCGGCGAGGCAGATGACGATGGGGACGAGCCGTCGCGGTTTGAACGCCTGCAGCAGCTCCGCCTAGGCCAACGGCTGCTCAGCGATCAAGGCAACAGCCTGATCCTGTTCGATGAGATGGAGGACCTGTTTCCAGGTATCGAGAATGGGATCTTTGGTCTTTCCCTGCGCCGCGCCGGGTCAAAGGTCCATATCAACCGGCTTTTGGAAAACAACCCGGTCCCGACCCTCTGGACGACGAATGATATCAGCGACTGTGACCCGGCATTCCTGCGACGGATTTCGTTCACGCTGGAGCTGCGGACGCCGCCAGTTTCTGTGCGCAGCCGCATCTGGGAGAAACTGGCCGAGCACCACCAAGTGCCGCTGCCCAAAGAGCTCTGTCTCGAACTCGCTCATAGCATGGAGGATGCCCCCGCACTTGCCGACAGCGCACTTCGTGCGGCGCGCATTACGCGCGGCGGGGCAGATGACGTGAAGCTTGCGGCTTTGGCGATTTCGCGTGCCGTGCGCGGTGGGCACACCACACTCGTAGCCCCCGGCAGCGTAAGGTTTGAGCCTGAACTGGCCAATGCTGACCACGACCTTGCGCTGATCACGGAGCGTTTTGTCGCCTGCGGGCCGGCCAATACGGGCGGGCTATGCCTCAGCGGCCCTCCCGGCACCGGGAAGAGCGCCTTTGCTCGTTATCTCGCTGAACGCATGAATATGACTGTCCTCGAGCGACGCGCCTCTGACCTCCTCGATCGCTATGTCGGAGGCAGCGAGCGCAATATCGCAAATGCCTTTGCTGAAGCGCGCGACACCAGCGCGTTTCTAGTATTCGACGAAGCGGACTCGCTTTTGGGCGCACGCAATGGAGCTGCACACCGCTGGGAGGTTTCCCAAGTGAACGAAATGCTAACCTGGATGGAAAGCCACCCTCTGCCCTTCGCCTGCACCACCAATCTGGTCGACCAGCTGGACCCCGCAACCGCGCGACGCTTCAGTCTGAAGATCGGGTTCTTGCCACTGAGTATAGAGCAGCGCGCTGCCTGCTTTCGCCGTTTCTTTCATTCTGAGCCGTCGCCCATCGGGCTTCTGGCCCTTGATCAGCTTACACCGGGGGATTTCGCCGTGGTTGCCAAGCGGTCAAAACTGCTCGGTATCTCTGAACCCGACGCCATCCTCATCGAACTGTGCCGCGAACAAGCCACCAAACCCAACACCCGAAACCCGATCGGGTTTCGAGCGGCAAGCTAATCGATGGGTTATGTCTGATGCAACGCGAGCAATCACATGTGCGGCGCTGCTTGAAGCTATGGCACGATTCCGTCACTCTGCATGAAACGGAGGGGCGCCAATGCGTTATGGCCGATTAGCAGATCTTGTACGGCTAGCCATGCAGATGCAGGGCCGCGCTGATGGTATGTCACTCGATGAGATCGGTCAGACATTCGAGGTGTCGCGCCGAACCGCCGAGCGGATGCGCGATGCAATCCGTGATGCATTTCCACAGACCGAGGAACTTACTGAACCGGGCGGGCGGAAACGCTGGCGCCTGCCGCCCGGCACCGCAGGCCGCCTTGCCGACCCAACCGTCGATGATATCGCGACTCTGCATCGCGGCGCCGAGCTGGCGCGCCAGTCCGGCGATTTGGTCACTGCGGATCACCTCAACACGCTCTCCGATCGTCTTCGTGCGCGACTACCAGGCCCGAAACGGGCGCGGTTAGAGCCAGATATAGCCGCACTGCTGGAGGCAGATGGCGTCGCCTTGCGCCCGGGGCCGCGCGAGCGCATTCCCGACGAAACGCTGAACATGCTTCGCGAAGCTATCCTTGCTGGCGTCTGGATCGATATCGATCATCGCGCACGCGCAAGTGGTCTTTTGAGCCGCAATGCGCGCATCGGCCCCTTGGCCATGCTTCTTGGTGAAGGCCGGCAATATCTTGTCGCGTTCAGCGACTATGCGCAGGGTGTGCGTCTCTTCGCTTTGGCCGGCTTCGAGCGGATCGAATTGACCGAGGAAGTGTTCGTGCGCCCCGAAGGCTTCGACCTGCAGATCTGGATGCAGCGCTCCTTCGGGATCTGGCAGGAAGATGTCTACGATGTCGTTTGGCGCTTTACGCCCGAAGCAGCACCCGACGCACGCCTCTATCTGTTCCATCCCACACAGGTCATGACCACCGAACCTGACGGGAGTTTGACGGTGTCATTCCGCGCAGGCGGGCTGCGCGAAATGTGCTGGCATTTGTTCAGGTGGGGGGACCAAGTCGAGATAATATCGCCACCTGAGTTGCGTGATGCAATGATCGCTCAAGCAGATGAGGCGAGGCGCCGATACCCATGAAAGGCATCGGCGAGAGGGCTTTCGCCGGATTGCCTTCACTCTAAAAAACGTCCCCTAGTAATGGATCAATACATTTTCCAAGCTGAGTTCTCGCGAACCAGCAATATGTGTGTAGGTGACAAGGGGGCCCACAGACCCGGCCGAATAATCAAGGCACAGCGCATTCGCACTTTGAAGCTCCGGCTCACCTGACATCCAGTAATGCCCAAAGAAAACTGGCTTGTCCGCGACAGGATAGGTGGTCGTCAACAAATCATCAGGCAGGGGCGTATCTGGCAGCGCGTTGATGTCGGGCACCGACATCGCAATCTGACGCCAGTTCCGGGCATCACCATTCCACCACTTTACTCTTACATGGCGCCGAACCTTCTTCTCCTTATCCGCGAAAGAGTGCAGATCAGGCAAACGTGCCTCAGGTCCCTTTGCGACCGCTTCGGCAAGATCAAAGAGTGCATCACCTTTTCGGCCAGCTCTGATCAGCTGATCCTCGGAGAGGATTGCCTTTGCAGCATGCCGCTTCAGATCATCAATTGCAGGCTGAATCCACGCTGCATGAACAGCGCGAAACCCCTCCGCCTCGATGAACAGGGGCAGCCCCTTCATCCAATTCAGCGCTTCCTTTGTATGAGACGCACCCAGAGGAAACTCTTTTAGAAAGCTTTCGTGTTGGTTGCAGTTGCCTATGTCATGCAAACGCAGAGGCGCCCCTGTCTCGGGATCAGCCGTATGGAAGTGAATTGCGTTGAGCTCATGGTTGCCCATGATGGCCTGGGCGCGCCCTGCATCCATCAATTCGCGCACGATCCTGATGACGGCAGCGTTTTCGGGACCACGGTCGATAAAATCGCCCAAGAAGACGATCTGACGATCAGGCTCGGAATGAAGCCATGTCGTGCCGTTCCGCCGCCATCCAAGGTTTTTGAGAGCAACGCGCAGCTTCTCCGCCTGACCGTGTATGTCGGGAATTATGTCAGTGATGCTCATGGCCCTGCACTCCTTATTTTTCTAAAGCGAGCCACGGCGCTTGCTATGCAATCAGAGGCCTGCCGCCGTGGTGTTCCGCTATTCATTCTGCTTTGTCGTCGACGAAGACCTCCAACTCGGCCCTGTCGATCCAGTGGATTGCCACGTCAGGTTTGGTTTCCTGAACCTGTTCCGCGAGAACGCCTCGATAGGCATCGAGCTGCGCAAAGTAACCGGCAAAGCTTCCAGCACCGCTCTTGTGGTCGACAATCAGTCGCTTCCCGTCGCCTGTCGCCAGAAGGTCAATGATCCCGTTTAATTCCGCCCCCGATGGTTCACGATTCTGGATCGGCACCTCGCACTCGATCTGCGTATAGCCCTCGTCATTCAACCATTGTTTAAGGCTGTCTGCCTGCGCGTGCAGCATGTCCAAGGTGGCCTCGTCAAAGCCTGTGGCTGCGGACAAACGCGGACGAAGATCTGGGCGTAACAGCAGAACACGCATCGCCTTGTGCAGTGCGCTACCTCGTTCGCTGGCAGTCGCCGCAAGCGCAGCAACCTCTTGCGAGACGTCCAACTGCACGATGCGCGTCTGCACCTCAGGCAGCGGATCCTGCACTATCAATGAGGGTCGGACACGCCACGCGGTCTGCTGGGTTTCGAGCATGAACCGCAGTTCACCAAAAGCCAATCTTTCCGAGGCATCTTTCACACCGGACTTGTCCAGCATGCCCGGAGCCTCAGCGCCGCACATCAAGATGCGCGCAGGGAAACCGACGCCGCCAACTTTCACAATGCCAGCCTCCGGCTCCATGCCCGCCTCTAACATAAGCATTTCGGCGTGGTTCGCGGGCCCATCACTTTCGCCAAGCTTCTTCAGTGCGAAATCCGGCCATTCCAGGATCAGCCTGTCGCGCCCACGGGTCAGCGCCACATAGAGCAGGCGCCGCGCATCAGCTTCCGACGCTGCGCGGCGATCGGCAATGAAGTCGTCCTTCTTCTCCTTGATCGGCAGGTCGGGCGTCCAGATCAGAAGGGCCCGCTCGAGGATGGCGCTCAGATCGCTGAAATCCGTGAACTCGGTGCGCAAGGCGCCGGGCTTTTCGCCGATCTTCTTGTCGAGACCAACAACAACGGTGATCGGCCATTCCCGCCCTTTGGAGGCATGCCAGGTGACAATTTCGACCCCCTGCCCGGCGCTCTGACCGGGATCCGGATGGCGGTCAAAATCACGCTCCTCGCGGCGCGCTTCGAGCCAGCCAAGGAAGACTTGCGCGCTTGCCCCGTGAAATCCAGCAGCAGCCTTGAAGTCACGATGCGCCGAGACGAATTCGCTGACCTCTGCGTGTAGCCGCATTAGGTCAGCATGAGCTTGTGCCGCTTCTGGCATGCGTGCGGCCCAGTCAAGGATGCCGGCAGCTTCGAGCGCATGTGGAAGGAGGGTTTCAAGCGGCATGGCGGGCGCGATCTCGGCCAGCGCGCGCAAATCAGCGAGCTGGGCACAGGCTTCCAACTTCCCATCGGCGAGCAGGGTCATGGCCTGCTGAAGAGGCATCGAAGGTGGGCCGAGTGTCAGAAGCGCAAGGGCCGCATGGCGGTCTGTCGGATCAACAGCGAAGGCAAGCGCATTGCGCGCCGCCATAAGTGCGGGCGAGTCCAGCCAGCCGGCAGCACTGATCCGGACAGGCACGCCTTGCAGCTTGAGCGCGCTGGCATAGCGCGTCGCCATCGAATGGGTCGGTGCGAGGATGGCAATGTCGCGCGGCTCAACCGGGCGGAATGTCGGAGCCTTGGGATCACTCTCCCGCTCGACAACGGGCCCAGCCTCTGCGAGGATATCGGCAATGCGCGCTGCCACATGCTCCTCTGGGCGCGATTTCTTTGATCGCCGCCCTTCTGGAATGCGCAGGATCTCAGCGAAGGTCTCGCCGGTTTCCGGCCGCTGCGGTTCCAATGGCACATAAGCCTCTTTGAAGAGACCCGCCGAGATCGCATTCACCATCTGCATTAGCCGCGGATCGGAGCGCCAGTTGCCGGTCAAAGGCGAAGCCGCTTCGGGGTTCTGCCGCTCAAGCGCCTCGCTCAGGCGGGGGTCCGCCCCCTGAAAGCCCATGATCGACTGCTTGGTATCGCCCACGATGAGCACGCGCTTGGCAGATTGTGCAATACGCCAAAGAAGCGCGAACTGCACCGGGTTCGTATCCTGGAATTCATCGATGATGACGCAGTCGACCTCAGACAAAAGCGCCGCGAGAATTTCCGGGCGCGCCCGGAGCAGCCGCTCGGCATCGCAGATCATATCCGCATAGTCGATGACGCCCGCTTCACGCTTCATGTCGGCGTATTTCGACATTACCTCTTGGGCGCCATGCACAAGTGCTGTGAGATGCGCGCAGGCGTCTTCCAAGGGACCTGGGTGGACCGCGATGTCAGCGGCCGCTGCAATCACCTCACCAGACAGAGCATCATAGCCTTCCGGTGTGGGCGCACCCCGCTTCGATTGGCGCAATTCGCTTAAGGCTTTCCAGAGCGCCCAATCCCGGCGCAATTCCCCGGGGTTCTGGGCGCGTTTCATGTTTCGGTAGTCTTTCGCGAATGCCGTGCGCGCAGCTGCCGAGGTTGCACGGGCGGTCAGGTCATTCGGGAATTCATGTAAAAGGGCATTGATCGCCGCCAGCAGTCGCGCCTCCAATGGTGCACCGTCTGGCACGACCCGACCGTAAAGTTCGCGCAAGCGTATCACACCCGCCTCTGCCAGTTTGGGATCATTGCCGTTGTCGCCAAGCCCCCTCAGCAGATCGATTGTGGTCAGGATCCGGCCGCGGAAGCTGTCCTCTTTACTGGCATTCGAGAAAAAACTCGAACGATACCCAAAGCGTGGCAGGTCGGCTTTCACGGCCTCGAGAGACTCTGCATGTGCCATGGCCTGGCGGATCAGCAAGTCCCGCTCCGCCTCGGCCAGCGCACGAGGTTGGGGAGAAGCGCCCGCAGCGAACGCATGCTCTGACAGGATGCGCAAACCCAGCCCGTGAATGGTCGAGACATAGGCCTGTTCGACAGCCAGGGCCGCATCAACCATGCCCTCAGCCAAAAGGCTCGCCCGGATACGGCCGCGCAACTCCGCGGCCGCAGCTTCGGTAAATGTCACCGCCAGAATACGATCGGGCGCGACGAGCTCGTCCTTCACCCATTCGGTGAGGTCAGATTTGATCCGGAAGGTTTTGCCCGAACCTGCTCCAGCCGGAACAATAGTCAGCATCTCAGTCATCGATGTCCTCCATGCTGTCCTCTGCCTCGGTGCCAGGCATCATGAAACGCGCGACAAGCGGCGAGCCATCAAGCGCATAGGGCGCGAGGTTTGCCGTTTTCTCGAAGAATTTGCGGTCATCTTCGTTATTGAGGCGGATCGTCCCTGCCGCCACCTCGACAAGCCGCGTGATCAGCAGATCCATGGCCTGCAATGATATCTCGCCCTCAACCACCGTAACGACACCGTCGGGTGGCTCGAGACCTTCGAGCAGAACCCCTTGGTCATTGATCAGATGATAGGCGACCCCGATTTGCGGGTTGCCTGCCAAGGCGGCCTCGAGCACATCACCGGTCTTTTCGGGCCGTTTGAGCATTTCGCGGTAAAGGCCGAGTTGCAGATCCCAGCCAGCTTCAAGACGTGCGCGACGTTTGGGCGTACCGCTTTTCTTGTGATCCACTACCAGCAGGCTGCCATCTTCAAGTTGAAGCAGACAGTCGGCGCGTCCGCGCAACAAGATGCCCAGTGCCTCGCCCTGCAGACCGATCTCATTGTCGATCACGCGGGCACCAAGACCCTCGAGAGTGTTGCGCCAGGCGTGCGCCGCCGTGCGGATGTCCAGCAGCAAGCCCTCACGTTCAACTGCCCAGATCGAACGCTGCAAGAACGGCGCATACTTGCGGATAGCCGAAGCCAGCAACTCAGGCACCGCAGCCTCGATCTGATCGTGTTCCGGAAGCGGCGCGTCCTTGGGAAATAAGAACTCCAGGACGTCATGCGCAATGGTGCCGGCCACCATGACGTTGAGCCCGTCAGGCGCCCATATCACCGGCTCCGCCCCGAACTCGGACAAGCTCCAGGCCAGAGGGCTGACCATGAGTGTTTCCAGCCGACTGGGCGATTGGGGGCGCATCCGTCCGTCATCCGCGAGCCGGCGGCGCAGAAGGTCACGACCCAAGCGAAGAACGCCCTCCTCCGGCAAGGCGCTGGGCTGCGGATCAGGTGACGCCTCCACGACTCGATGCGCGAACGGCCAGCGATCGCGTGGGATCGCGCGCAGATCATGGATCAAGGCCTCGGCATCTTCCGTGCCCTTTTCGCCGTTTCCAACCGTGCGGGCCAAAAGCGACAGCGCCGCCGCAGGAGCCTGACGGCTGCCATTCGGGCCAAAAACGGGTCGCAAGAGGGTCAAAGTCTCGGAAGCACACAGGAACTGGCGGCGAAGCTTCTCAAGGCGCCGCGCCAGCGCATCCCCGCGCGTTTCAACATGAAGCCCGGCTTTTTCGTGCAGCAGTCGAAGTTCGCCGTCGAGGAAGAGAGGCGAAGCGGAAACCGCACGCGGCCAGCGATTGCCGCTCATGCCCATGGCAATGAGATGTCTTGCCGAGCGCCACGGCATGGACCCTTCCGTGAACACGCTGACGCCCTCGACAAACGCCTCGGACGGCGAAGGCTTGGGCATGGCGGGTGTGGCGACACGGTAAAGCACAGTCCAATCCAGTGAACGGCTCTGTGCCAACTCGGCCCGCATCATTCCCAGTTTCGAGCGGAATGCCGCAACAGCTTCGCGCTGCTCGGCCGCGTCACTCAAAAGCTGGGCGGCTTGTTCAAGCGCTTGCTGGATGCCACCCGGGGTCTGCGCAATGTTGCTACGCACCAGCTGATAAAAGCGCTGCGCGCGCCCCGTCAGCGACCGGGCAGCAAAAGGCTCAAACCGGCCTTGCATCACCTCACGCGCGAGTTGGAGCCCTGTCTCGGACGGCCATGGCATCAGTGGGGATATGTAAAGACTGGCAAGCGCCATGGCGGGCGCTGGTGCCTGGAAACACAACAGGAGCTGAAGGAGCGTTTCGCCGGCTATGTCGCGGCGATCGGGCTGCACAGGCAAGCCCGAAATCGAAACACCGGCGTCATCGAAGGCGCGGCGAAGCTGCGCGACATAGCCCGTCTCGTCCGGCACCAGCAGACCGATCTCATGGGGTGCTACGCCTTGGTCAATCAGGCGCTGGGCCCGCGCGGCGGCGAAATCTGCTTCCTCCGCCTCATCGCGCAAGGCGAAGAATGCCAAAGTGTCGTCCAGCGGCCCTGACGGGATGGCCGCGCCTGTCAAACCTTGTTGCGCGCGCCACAAGCTTGTGCCCTCTGCGGCGCCAGTCATCAGCGGCGCGCGGCGCGCGGCCCATTCATTCTGAAACGCTGCGGCGGCGATCCCGTGATGATCCAGCAATTGCGCATGCAGGCGGCGCTCAATGGGGGTCGCGAAGCTGCACGGGTCACCTGCCACCAGGGGAAGCAGCTCAAGCGGGTCGCTAGACACACAGTCCAGCACATGGGCGTAGACCTGCAGATCTTCGGGTAGTGCGCCTGAGGCCTGACGCCAGAGGTCGCAGAGCGCAGCAAGATGTTTGTAAAGGCGACTGTCGCGATCAAGCGCGCTGAGGTTAACCTCATCCGGGCTCAGGCCATGGGTCGCCACAGCAAGACTGCGCAATGCCGCTGAAACCGCGGTAGCCGTTTCTAGAGGCGCCACATCCATACTGGCAGACCAAGGGAACGCCCCGTCCGCCATAACAGTATTCAGGTCGATCACCTGCGGGCGTGGCGCAAGATAGGTATCTGAAAGGAGGTCGGCTGTGATGGCCCGAAAGGCGCCCGTTCCGGGATGAACCGTTACTAGTAACTCAAGACCATTCATCTGCAAATCCTCGCCGTTATGGATATTGGCCCATGTTTGATCACAGCCGGCTGGAGCGAAACGGTGCGATCAAGCCCAGCTCTCCGACTGTACAGCGGATCAAAACGATAGTTAACACATCAAGCCCTGCCCCGGCACACTCTTCGCAGAATAGCAGTGTGCTACAACCTACGTCCTGACAATATTGGTCCACAAAAAACGCATGCGGAGGTCAGTCTAAACGGCAATTAAAAACCACATATCTAGCTAACTGAAGTTTAACAGGCTGCTAAAAATAATCATGGGGAGCAGTGATCAGGTTAACGAGACAGTCCCATAGAAACGTTTTTCATCAGCCTGTTAATAACTACAATTTAAGCACTCCAAATTTTATCAGTTATATCAGGGAAGCGTAGTTGTCGCACTTACTCTACCGCTGCCAACTTTATGATATAATACAAGAGAGAAATTCACATTCGCATTTTCCAGATATGCGTTTTTAACGTATATCGTAGGATCAATTTCTACCATCGAAAAGGAGGGTACATCATTAGTGGATCTACCCGAATCCATCTCGTCACCATCTGCATCAACGACTTCAATATTCAACTCTACGTCTTCGAGATATGCAGGTGTGTGGTTATCCACTACGCAAGTCGCATCTATTCTCACATCACCATCCTCGTCGGCTTCATGACGATATAGCGTCACCCCAATACTACTCCCTAAGGTCTGATTATCAATAGAAGCTTCATAATATTCAACTCCTGATTTTTGAGGTAGTTTAAATGGGCCAAATTGAATGGTTTCCTTTTGAAAGACTCGCGCCTGAACCAGTGCAGTTATAGTCTTATCATCCTTGAGTAAGCGCTTTTCAATCAAACGCCAAGTGTCTGACACTTCTTCTGAATCACCGCTCTCAAGGAAACATTCCTCCGGATTGTCCAAGCTACTTGCGACGGGATGAGATGCCCCCCTCAAAAAAAACGCATCGTACTTTATTCGTGAGACTTCGTAATCTGTGTTGTTGCTGATAGTAAATTCAAGTGTGATCGGATAGTCATCGTCTGAAGCGACCTCCTCAAGCTTGAAATTTTTGATCTGCATTTGTAGTTCTGTCGAGTCACCTGCATTCTGTTCTTTATTGTTCTTTTTGTGATCGTGAGCGAACTCTGCTTGCATCATGCTGGCTGGCTCAGATTGATCATTACTGCCCAGTGAATATGAGCCCCTGACAGAACCTAGGGTCATATCTGGTTCAGCCTTGACTCCTGCTCCCGTTAGCACCTCGATCCTTACGCCATAATTGTTTTCAAAATACTTTTCCACATTTTGAACAAGAGTTTGACCAACAACTCTTATCTCAACCTGCTTTGGGCTTCTTGATCTTATGCTACCCAGCGTGACATCTCCAGGAGCTGGGTTATTGTTCTGATCGAAGATTACTATTTCAACACCTAATGTGGATTTTACCATATTTTTTACAGTGTTTACCTTAGTTTGTCCAAGTATTCTAAGAGTTGCCAACGTTTTATCTCCTTATCGGGTTTCATTTTTCAACTTTGAAGACTTCTTAGGCTCAAGCTTCAAAAAGGACATCTAATTGCATTTCTTTTTGAGCTCAGCACGGTGTATAAGACAACTAGGAGGTTTGGATGTCTATATTCGGATGGCGCCTGGCCAGACATTGTCTGCTTCGAACATCTTAAGAGCATTAATCCATTATCTTCCACCATTATCGGCATCGTACTCATGCTTGAGCGCAGACCAACGAGCAGAACGGTGCGATCAATCCATTGCCTCAGACTGTTCAGCGAATCAAAAAAATACGCGGCCCTCTACCCCTTGGACAGGTCAAGAATTTATGGATTTCTAGCAAGTTACAACCCATCCCAAAGATAGACACGTCCGAAATTGACGCACCGTTGCTCTAGTATCAAAACGATTCGAAAGGAGAAGGAGACGCGATTGGTTCGAACGAGCATCACCAACCC
>Ga0209491_10000961_pt1 | contig 57482 bp, 50 predicted proteins | sample BON02_FD_187213 | JGI IMG/M metagenome (GOLD analysis project Ga0209491, IMG submission 187213) | Freshwater microbial communities from Lake Bonney liftoff mats and glacier meltwater in Antarctica - BON-02 (SPAdes) (version 2) | ecosystem: Environmental > Aquatic > Freshwater > Ice > Glacier... | reverse complement strand
AGGCGGCCTCCCATCCGTATTTTTCCCCCCGGTTTCTAACCCGTCCCGCGCCGTGAATCCCATTGGATTTCGCGGCCAATTCACCCACGCCGTGCCCTTTGTCGGCGCGTGCACTTGCCTGACTACCTATCCATTCATGACTGAAAACACCACCGCCCAAGACTACGGCGATAAGCCACTTGAGGTGCGGGAAACCGCCCAATATAAAGATGAATACGTCCACACTTTCGTTGAGAAATGGGACCAACTGATCGATTGGAAGGCCCGACGCGAAAGCGAAGGCGACTTCTTCATTCGCGAACTAAAAAAGCGCGGCGCCCGCAAGATCCTCGATGTGGCTTCCGGCACCGGGTTTCATTCCGTTCGTCTCCTCGAAGAGGGATTCGAAGTGGTCAGTGCCGATGGCTCGATGGATATGTTGACGAAAGCGTTTACTAATGCCCGCCGCCACGGTCACATTCTTCGCACCAACCATGCGGACTGGCGCTGGCTGAACCGCAGCGTGCACGAGAAATTCGATGCCATCATTTGCCTGGGAAATTCCTTCACCCATCTTTTTTCCGAGCGTGACCGGCGCAAGGCCTTGGCAGAATTTTACGCCGCTCTTCGTCACGATGGGGTCCTCATCCTCGATCAGCGCAACTACGACAGCATCATGGACGACGGATTTTCGTCCAAGCACGTCTACTACTACTGCGGCGACAATGTTCGCGCCGAACCCGAGTACGTCGATGAAGGGCTGGCCCGCTTCAAATACGAATTCCAGGACGGCTCGGTCTTTCATCTCAATATGTTCCCGCTTCGGATGGAATATGTGAAAAAACTCATGAAAGAAGTCGGGTTTCAGCGAGTGAAAACCTTTGGCGATTTCAAAGAGACTTATCATCAGGAAAAACCCGATTTTTACGTCCACATCGCCGAAAAAGAATACTTGGCCGATGAGGTCGAGGGTGAAGACGAGACGGAGGGGGTTGTCTCGTGAGCACAATGACGGAAACCCGCTCCCGGACCCGGGAGTATTACAACAGCACGGACGCCGACACCTTCTACTTTGAAGTTTGGGGTGGAGAGGATATCCATATCGGCGTTTACGAGGGCGAAAACGACACCATCCGCGAGGCCAGTCGCCGAACGGTGGAAACGATGGCGCGCGTCCTGCATCACCGCGAGGTTTCGACCCGGATCCTTGATCTCGGAAGTGGATATGGGGGCTCGGCCCGGTATCTGGCCCAGACTTTGGGGGCCACGGTCACCTGCGTGAATTTGAGTGAGATTCAGAACGAACGGAATCGGACGCTCAATAGCGACGCGGGATTGGCCGAAAAAATCACCGTCCTCGACGGATCCTTTGAGGACATCCCCTGTCCCGATGCATCCTTCGATGTGGTCTGGACCCAGGATGCCATTCTCCACAGCGGCGACCGGGAAAAGGTCTTCCATGAGGTGGATCGCGTCTTGGCTCCGGGCGGGGAATGGGTTTTCACCGATCCCATGCAACGCGGCGGCGTGCCGCCCCGGGATCTTGCGCCGGTGCTTTCCCGGCTGCAACTCGATTCCCTGGGATCGATCGATGATTATAAAATCTATGCGGATAAACTCGGTTGGGAATTGCTTGGCGTCAACGAGATGCCTGATCAATTGCGTCGCCACTACCAACAGGTCCACGATGACCTCGAAGCGCGGAGCGCGGACTTTGACGGACGGGTGTCTGCGGACTACATCGTAAGGATGTTGGCTGGGCTTCGTCATTGGGTCGAGGCCTCCCGGGCCCAGCGGCTCAATTGGGGAATTCTCCATTTTAAAAAGCCAGCGTGAAGAACCCGATGGTGGCACCGCCGCGGCCGGCGTTCTATACCAAAACCCCTGTGGTGTTTTGGGGGTCGGCTGGATTGATTCTTCTCTTCGTCGCTTTGTCCGGCGTCTTTCACGCCGAGATGGAAGGGATCTTCAAGGTGACCCAGCAATGGATCATTCACAACACCAGTTGGTTTCTGATTCTGGTCGTGAATGGCATGTTGGGCTTTGCCCTTCTTCTCCTTGTCGGTCCGTATGGCAACATGCGGATTGGGAAGCCTCACGATCGCCCGGAGTTTGGCACCATTGCCTGGCTGGCCATGTTGTTCAGCGCGGGGATGGGGATTGGGCTCATCTTTTGGAGCGTGGCGGAGCCAATCAGTCATTTCGACAACCCCCCGATCGTGGAGGGCGGCACGGCCGTCGCGGCTTCACGGGCCATGATGTACACCTATTTCCATTGGGGTCTGCACGCTTGGGGGATCTATGCCATCTCGGGATTGGCGCTGGGGTATTTTTCTTATCGCCACGGATTTCCCCTCACCGTTCGATCCGCGTTTGCGCCTTTGATTGGTTTGAAAATTCGGGGCCGCCTCGGCGATCTCATTGATACTTTGGCCGTTTTGGCCACCATGTTCGGCGTGGCCACCTCCCTCGGGTTTGGGGTCATGCAAATTGCTGCCGGGCTCGAACACATGAACTTTGTTGGCAATGGCCTTAGTACCCAGTTGGTGCTCATCGCCATCATCACCGGGATTGCCACACTTTCGGTTGTGCTGGGATTGGATCATGGCATTCGCCGCCTGAGCGAATGGAATATTATTCTGGCAGCCTGTCTCCTTGTTTTCGTGCTCTGCGTGGGGCCGACCATCACAATTCTTAATGGACTGATTCAAAACACGGGAAACTATGTCGCCCAACTCGTCCGCTTGAGCACCTGGACGGATACCTACCTTCACACGGGTTGGCAGGCTTCATGGACCGCGTTCTATTGGGCGTGGTGGATTGCCTGGGCCCCCTTTGTGGGCATGTTCATTGCCCGGATCTCGCGGGGTCGCACCATTCGGGAATTTATCCTCGGGGTTTTGTTTGTTCCGACCGCTTTCACGTTTTTGTGGCTGACTGTTTTTGGCTCCAGCGCCCTGCAGTTCGAGCTGGCCGGCGACCACAGCATCAGCGAAGCGGTGAAGGCCAGTGTTCCCACCGCGCTGTTTGTCTTCTTGGAAAAACTCCCCTTTTCGACGTTTTCCGGCATCGTCACCATTGCGGTGATCGGGTTGTTTTTTGTCACTTCCTCGGATTCCGGTTCGCTCGTCATCGATACGATCACCTCGGGCGGCAACCCCAACCCGCCGGTTGGACAGCGCATTTTCTGGGCTTTGCTCGAAGGAGTGGTTGCCGCCGCCTTGCTCATTACCGGGGGTTTGACCGCCTTGCAGACGGCCAGTATTTCTACTGGTTTGCCGTTTGCCTTCGTCTTGATTTGCATGGCTCTGGGGCTTTTGCGGGTGTTGCGGCGGGATCGTGACATCGACGCCTCTCGCCGGTATGTGAAACGCCAACCTGGTTCCCGGGTGGCCGTGGTCCCCGTTTCCGCATCGCGATGAGTCGCGGGGGCGTGGAGCGGGATTGCATTGTCGGTTTTTCTGCCTAGCTTGGCCGCAATATGATTGCTCCGGCGACCCCTGAAAACGAATCGGAACGTCTAGCCAGCCTGCGCTCGCTCGGGCTGGTGGACACGCCTCCCGAAGAGCGCTTTGATTCCGTCACCCGGTTGGCCACGACGATTTTCCATCTCCCGATCTCCTATATCTCTCTGGTGGATGAAACGACCCAATTTCTCAAATCCCGGATGGGATTGGATTTCTGCGAGAGCAGTCGAGAAACCTCCTTTTGCGGACACGCGATCCTCGAAACGGAACCCCTCATCATCGCCGACACTCTCAAGGATGAGCGTTTTGCGGATAATCCGCAGGTCACCGGTGCGCCCTTCGCCCGTTTCTATGCCGGCCTCCCGCTGCGGGGGCCGGGGGGGTATAATATCGGGACCCTTTGCTTGATGGACACCAAACCGCGGGAATTCGGTGAAGAGGAGTTGACCATTCTCAAGCAACTGGGCGCGATTGCGGAACGTGAACTCCATCTTGGGGACGTTATCCGGATGCAAGAAGATTTGCTCAAAACCAAGGACGCTCTGCTCGAAAGCCAAAAGCTGGTCACTCAGCAACTCGACGAAGCCCTGGCCTACGTTACCTCACTTTTGCCTGGGGATATTGAAGTGCCGGTCCAGACCAGTTGGGAATTTCTGCCCTCTTCCACCCTCGGCGGGGATAGCTTCGGGTACCATTGGGTGGACTCGGACCATTTCGCGATTTACCTCCTGGATGTTTGTGGCCACGGGGTCGGATCCGCGCTTCTCTCGGTTTCCGCCATGAATGTGTTGCGAACCCAGGCTCTGTCCAACACCGACTTTTTGGAGCCTGCCAGCGTGCTCCGGGCCCTCAATCGGATGTTTCCGATGGAAAACAATGGCGGCCTCTATTTCACCACATGGTATGGTGTTTTGGAGTCGTCCACCGGTCAGCTTCGTTTCTGCGCTGCCGGTCATCCGCCCGCAGTCATCGTCCGGCCTGACGGCGAAATCGAGACGTTGGGCGCGCCCGGGTTGCCGACAGGATGCTTTGAAAAACCCAACTACGAGACCGGAGAAACTCACTTTCCTACCGGGTCCCAGCTCTATGTCTTCAGCGACGGAATTTACGAAGTCCGTCTGCCAGATAATACGATGGGAACCTACGACCAATTCATCGAAACGCTCCGGGAATCGCCCTCGGCCAAGGATATTATCTCCGCGGTCCGTTCCATCCAGGTCGGCGAGGAGTTCGATGACGACGTCTCCGTCATCAAGATTGGGCGTTGATCGAGAAGCTTCCAGGCCAATGGACATCCCTTCGATTTTGCAGGAAATCTCGTGGTCTCCGACGCCGAGACGAATCGGTTTGGTTTTGGTTCCTCCTTTGAGGACTTGCGCACCTTTCAGCGGAAGGTCTTTAATCAGGACCACACAATCGGCGTCGGCGAGAAAATTTTCGGTGCCCCTTGAGTCCCGGGCAGGGATCTGGTTGGGTAGCCGTGTCCTTTGCCCCAATTGATGAGAATAATTTTCTGCGCCCTTGCTGTCGCTAGCCTCCTTGCGGGATGCGCGACGGGATCAAATTCCTCCCGTCCGGTGGTGTTTGATGCCCTTCATCCCGGTGGCCCGGTTTATCAACCGCAAGAGATTGTCGTGCCAACGCCCCGGCCGACGGAAGATCCCTACGGAACGTACTTTGAAGGTACCAACGAGACCCCGCCGCCGGAATTTTCCGATCCCTATTGGGTCCATGGCTATTGGGGTTGGACGGGTCGAGACTGGGACTGGGTTCGCGGCACCTGGGTGGACCGTCCCAAACCCGGACTCCTCTGGATCAACGCCGCTGTCCTCACGATTGGCGCTCACACGTATTGGAAGACCGGGTATTGGGAGTAGAGAAGCGCTTAGCGGAGGAAGGCTTCGTGCAGTCCGCCGTCCACGGCGATGATCTGGCCGGTGGTCTTGCTGAGGCGCTTGGTCACGAGGAGGAAATACGCTTCGGCTTGATCGGCCGGCGTGATCGGGCTCTTGGTCAGGGTCCGATCGGCGTAGAATTGGGCCAATTTGGTGACTAAGGACGCGGTCTCTTCATCCTCGGTGTAGGGAATATTGTATTTGGCGAGGGACCCGATCACGCGATCGCGCGGGAACATGGCGCTGCCTTGCACCACGGTGGCAGGGGCGACGCCATTGACCCGGATCAAGGGTGAGAGCTCGATGGCGAGTTCGCGGACGAGGTGATTGGCGGCCGCTTTGCTGGTGTCGTAGGCGAGGCTGCCTTTTTTGGCTACAGTGGCATTGGCGCTGGTGGTGAGGACGAGGTTGCCCTTGAGGCCTTGGGCTTTCCAGGTCTGGGCGGCTTCGTCGGCCACGAGGTAACTTCCGGTCACATTGATGCCAAAGGTCAGAGCCCACTTCTCGTCGGGGATGTGGCCACTGGTGTCGCTAGGGACAAAAATTCCGGCGGTGACTTCGATGGAATCGAAGCCGCCATAGGCGAGGGCGACTTGATCCAACATGGCGCGGATGCTGGCGCGATCGGTCACGTTGGCACTAAGGCCAATGGCCGGTCCGCACCCGCTGATCCCGCTGCCGGCTACGCCGATCCCGACGCCATATTTGTCGGTGATCTCTTTGGCCGTGGCTTCGGCGGCAGCTTGGTTCAAATCGACACAAACAATGTGCGCGCCTTCTTTAACGAGGCGATGGGCGACTTCCTTGCCGATCCCGCTGCCGGCCCCCACGACGATGTGGATTTGACGGGCGAGTTCCTTTTCGGCCGGCATCCGCTGGAGTTTGGCTTCCTCGAGGAGCCAATATTCAATGTCGAAGGCCTCTTGCTGCGGCAAGGCCACGTATTTGTCGATGGCTTCGGCGCCGCGCATGACTTCGACGGCGCAGTTGTAAAATTCGGCGGTGACCCGGCTTTCGCTCTTGTCCTTACCCCAAGCGACCATTCCGAGACCGGGGATGAGGACCACGGTCGGATTGGCGTCGCGCATGGACGGAGAATTCGGCCGCTTGCAGCGTTCGTAGTATTCGGCGTAGTCGAGGCGGTATTTTTCAATCGCGGCGGCGAGTTTTTCTTTCAGCACGGCGACGTCTTCGCTCTGCGGATTCCAGTCTACGTAGAGCGGCTTGATCTTGGTGCGGAGGAAGTGGTCCGGGCAGGAGGTGCCCAGTTCGGCCAGGCGGGGCGCATCAGCGCTGTTGACGAAGCGAAGGATTTTCTCATCGTCCTGAACGGTGCCGACGAAACGTTTGTGTTGGCTAACTTGGCCGCGGAGCCAGGGCAGGATCTCGGCCAGCACGGCCAAACGGTCGTCGCGGGTTTGGGATTTGGCGCCGCCGAAGGCTCTTTTATCGCCGCCCTTGGCTTGGTATTTTTCTTCGATGTCAGCCGCCGCTTGTTCGATCAGATCGAGCGTTCGGGTGTAGCAGGCTTTGGGGTCATCGTCCCAGGAAATGAAGCCATGCTGGCCCATCATGATGGCCTTGCCCTTGGGGTGGGCTTTTTCGATTTCCTGCATGGCCAGGCCCAATTCAAACCCGGGACGCATCCAAGGGACATAATCCATCGCGCCGGCAAAGATTTCCTTGGTCAATTCCTCGCAACGCGCGCTGGCCGCGATGGCGATGACCGCATTCGGGTGCATGTGATCGACGTGCTTGCCGGAGAGAAAGCTGTGCAAGGGCGTGTCAATCGAGGAGGGGCGGGGATTAAGCGCAAAGGTGGTGTGGGGATACATCCCGACCATGTCGTCTTCGCCCTGGGTCTTGAGCCCCTTGTCGGCCCGGGCCCCATAGACGCGCTGCAAGTCGATGAGTTTATCCTGATAGAGGGAGGAGAAATTCTCCCGTTTGGAGGTGCGCAAATCGCCGCCCGACCCTTTGACCCAGAGCACTTCCACGTCCTTGCCGGAGAGGGGGTCCTTTTCCACGATCTTGGAGGAGGTGTTGCCGCCGCCGGTGTTGGTGATGCGCTGGTCGGCTCCGAGCAAATTGGAGCGATAAACGAGCAACTCGACAGGATCGAGAGTCGCCGCTTTGGCGTCATCCCAGGAAAAATCAACGTGTTGGTAGGACATGGGAAGAAAATTATGAATGATGAAGTATAAAGTATGAAGAGAGAGAGGATCGTGATTAAGTTCTGTGAAATTCTTTGTTTATCTTTGAAAACTTTTGATTGCATTCGGCAAGCAAAATCGTTCAAAATCATTCCCACAATGCTTGCACTCGAACGTCACCGAATCTTGCTCACGCTCTTAAATGAGACCGGCGCGATTCGTACCGCCGAGGCGGCCGCGGCCCTGGGGGTGACCGAGGAGACGGTGCGTCGGGATTTTGAAAAACTGGAAGCGGAGGGTGAGCTTTTGCGCTCACATGGCGGCGCGGTAAAGCTCGAATCCGCCCGTCGCGAATACCCCGCCACCGAACGGGCGGAACAACACGCTCCCGAAAAGCTGCGCATTGCCACTGCGGCGATGGCCCACATCGAGACGGGTCAAACTATCTTGTTCGACGCCAGCACAACCGCCCTGCAAGTCGCGCATTTACTTCCCGATCGGCCGCTTACCGTTCTCACCAACGCCATCCAGACGGCCCTCGTCCTGGCGGAGAAACCCGCGATTCAGGTTCATTTTCTGGGTGGCAGTCTCGTCACCAGTTCCTTGTCCTGCACCGGATGGGCGGCCGAGCACATGCTGACCATGTTCCGGATCGACGCGGCCTACATTTCCTGCCGGGGCCTCGATGCCGAACGCGGCCCGAGCGAGGCCACCGAGGAACAAGCCCGCTTCAAACGCCAAATCGTGGAATGCGCCGATGCGGTTTGTCTCTTGGCTGATGGCTCGAAGGCCGGGGTTAGCTCCAACCATTTTTTCGCTAAAACCGCCGACGTGGATCTTTGGATCACCGACGCCCATCCGGCAGAACCCTTCGAATCCACCCTCACCTCCCACGGCGTCCGCCTCGAAGTTGCTGAATAAGACAACGTCCAAAGCCCAAGGTTCTGCCCCCCCTCACTCTCTCTTCATACTTCATACTTCATAATTCATAATTTTCTTCCATGTCTACCACCACTCATCTCGCAATTGATCTCGGAGCTGGCAGCGGCCGGGTCGTGGCTGGCCACTTTGACGGAACCCGTCTCGAACTCGAGGAGGCCCATCGTTTTGGCAACGCAGGGGTCCAATGTCCGTCCGGTTGGCATTGGAATGTGACCCAGCTTTTCTCTGATATCCAAACCGGTCTCTCCCGGGCCCAAAGCGCCCACGGCTCCCGTTTGACCTCCCTGGCGGTGGACACCTGGGGGGTTGACTACGGATTGGTGGACAAAAGTGGCCGCCTGCTCGGCCTGCCCTGGATGTATCGCGATGATCGCACCGACGGGATGATCGAAGAGGCGACGAAGATCCTTCCCCGCGAGGACCTCTATGCCCGCACCGGGATTCAATTCATGCCCTTCAACACCATTTTTCAGTTGTTGGCAGAAAAAGCCCGTTCTCCGGAGGCTTTGGCCGCGGCCGATCAAATTCTCTTCATGCCCGATTTGCTCACCTATTGGTTGAGCGGCGAGCGGGTGATCGAACGCACCATCGCCAGCACCGGCCAGTTGCTCCAACCAGGCTCTGCGGACTGGGACCTCGATCTGATCGAAAAAATGGGCCTGCCCGCGGGGATCTTCCGCCCGACCACCGATCCGGGCGTCGTCGTCGGACCTCTCCGGACCGAGATCGGTTGTGGCCCCCTCCAAGTCAGCACCTGTGGGAGTCACGATACCGCCTCGGCCGTCGCCGGGGTCCCTTCCGCCACCGCCCAACCGCTCTTTCTCAGTTCCGGCACCTGGTCATTGATTGGCCGCGAACTCCAGGCTCCACTCGTCAACCCCGACACTTTAGCCGCGGGGTTTTCCAATGAACAAGGCCTCCAAGGAACGACGCGGTTTTTGAAAAATGTCGCCGGCATGTGGCTCCTTCAGGAATGCAAACGGCAGTGGGATGGCGACGGCCAGAGTTTGGATTTCGCCACCCTGGTCCGCGAGGCGGCTTCGGCCAAATGCCCGATGTGGCTCAATCCCGACGCCGATGTCTTTGCCAAGCCCTGCGATATGCCCGCCGCGATTTGTGCCTATGCCGCGAAAACCGGCCAAACCGCACCCACGACGCCCGGCGAATTCACCCGCGTCATCCTCGAAAGCCTCGCCCTCCGCTACCGGGCCATCATGGTCCAACTTCGTTCCTGGATGCCCGACCTTCCGGACACCTTACATATTGTTGGAGGCGGTTCGCGCAATGCCCTCCTCAATCAAATGACCGCCGACGCCACCGGCCTTCGCGTCATGGCGGGTCCGGTGGAAGCCACCGCAGCTGGAAATATTCTCGCGCAACTCTTGGCTCTCGGAACCATTTCGTCCCTCGAACAAGGTCGGGAAATTCTCCGGGCCTCCTTCCAGCCCGAGGTGTTCGTTCCGAAATCCCCTGGGCAGTGGACGGAAAAATCCGAACGCTTCGCTAACCTTCTCTCATGAATCCCATCATTAAAAACCTCCTCTGGCTCTCGCACGAAATCGGCCGCGAAGACCGTCACCTCGCCATTCTCGGCGAGGGCAACACGAGCGCCGATGCCGGCGACGGCACCTTTTGGGTCAAAGCCTCCGGCAGCAACCTCTCCACGCTGGACGAAGCCGATCTCACCCCGGTACGTTTCGACGCGATCACCGCTGCTCTCGACGACACCAAGCTTGACGACTCGGGCGTGCGCGAGGTCTTGCTCGCCTCCCGGGCCGACGCCGAAGCCAAACTTCCCTCGGTGGAAACCTTCATGCACGCGGTTTGCCTTCAAGAAGGCGGGGCCCAATGGATCGGGCACTGCCACCCGGTTTCGGTCCTGCAAATCCTCTGCTCCCAGCAGGGGGCGGCGCCCTTTCTGCAACATGTTTTCCCCGATGAGATCGTGGTTTGTGGCCGCCACCTAGGGGTCGTTCCCTACGTTGATCCCGGGATCGAGTTGGCCCGTTCCGTCCGAACCGAATTGCGCCGCTTCCAGGGCGAACATGGCAGCGCGCCCAAGGTCATTCTTCTCGTCAACCACGGCCCGGTCGCCCTCGGCCAATCTGAGAAGGAAGTCCTCAACATCCTTCTCATGCTCGATAAGTGGGCCCGCATCCTGGTGGGAAATTTTTCTCTGGGGGGGCCGGAATTTCTCCCGGAAAAAACCTCCACCCGCATCGACACCCGACCGGACGAACATTACCGCCGCGCCCAGATCGCCGCACTCAAGTGAATCGATCTTTTTCCAAATTCCCGGCCGCAATGTATCCTCAGGGTGCCGCACGCGGCTCGCGTGCATGGACCGGCGGCCCGCCGGTCCAATTTTCTCGGCGAGCCGCCGAGGAACCACCCTCGAGCCGAGCATGCTCCCCAAAAGCGACTTTCCCTCAGATCCCGAATCTTCAATACTAATCCCCAATTCATCTCTCACCATGAAAAATCCCGTCTTAGCCCACCTCCCCAAAATTGGTATCCGCCCCACCATCGACGGCCGTCTCGGGGGCGTCCGCGAGTCCCTCGAAGCGCAGGTCATGGCGATGGCGAAATCCACCGCCCGTTTCCTTTCCGACTTTCTCTACCACCCGAATGGCGATCCGGTCGAGGTGGTCATTGCAGACACCTGTATTGGCGGCGTGGCTGAAGCTTCCGCCTGCGCGGAGAAATTCCGTCGCGAGAATGTCGGCGTCTCCCTCACGATTACGCCGTGTTGGTGCTACGGCTCGGAAACGATGGATGCCGACCCGCTCATTCCCAAAGCCGTCTGGGGATTTAATGGCACGGAACGTCCTGGAGCCGTTTATCTCGCCGCTGCCCTTGCCGGTCACACCCAGAAGGGCCTGCCGGCCTTTGGGATTTATGGACGCGATGTCCAGGAGGCCGATGACACATCCATACCGGAAGACGTCCAGGAAAAGCTTCTCCGTTTTGCCCGCGCCGGGCTCGCCGTGGCCACCCTCCGCGGCAAGGCCTACCTCGCCATGGGTGGCACCTCCATGGGGATCGCCGGCTCGATCGTCGATCCGGCTCTCTTCGAGCGCTACCTGGGCATGCGGGTCGAAGCGGTCGATATGACCGAATTTATTCGTCGGATTGAAAACGAAATCTACGACAAGGAAGAATTCAAGAAAGCCCTCGCCTGGGTGAAAAAAAATTGCCTCGAAGGCAAAGATTGGAATGGCCGCGGCAAGAAGCGCAGCCGCAAGGCGCTGGATCAGGAATGGGAAACTTCCGTGAAAATGGCCCTCATCGCCCGCGATCTCATGGTGGGCAACCCCAAGCTGAAAAAGGCCGGATTTGGCGAAGAAGCGCAGGGCCACTTCGCGATTGCTTCCGGCTTCCAGGGCCAGCGGCAATGGACCGATCACATGCCTAATGGCGATTTTCTCGAAGCGATTCTCAATACGTCCTTCGACTGGAATGGCCGCCGGGCGCCTTACATTGTCGCGACGGAAAACGATGCCCTCAATGGCATTTCCATGCTCTTCGGCCACCTCTTAACGAATACCGCGCAAATCTTTGCCGACCTGCGCACCTATTGGAGCCCTGACGCCGTCAAGCGGGTCACCGGTCACGCACTCGAAGGCGTCGCCGCCGGCGGGCTCCTCCATCTCATCAACTCCGGTCCCGCCGCCCTCGACGGCAGTGGCGAGCAGACCACCCCGGATGGCATTCCGACGATGAAACCGTTTTGGGACATCACCCCTTCCGAAGTCAAAGCCTGCCTCAAGGCCACTACCTGGCATCCATCCATCTCGGAATATTTCCCCGGCGGCGGCTGGAGCACCCGCTTCGTCACCCGAGGCGGCATGCCGGCGACCATCTTTCGCCTCAATATGGTCGATGGACTCGGCCCCGCCCTGCAAATTGCCGAAGGCGAAACCGTTGAGCTTCCCGCCCGCGCCCACAAGTTGCTCGAAGAACGGACCAACCCGACTTGGCCAACCACGTGGTTTGCTCCTTATTCCAGCGGCGAAGGCGCCTTTGTCGATGGCTACACGGTGATGAACAACTGGGGCGCCAACCACTGCGTCATGAGCTGCGGCCATATCGGCGCGGATCTCATCTCGCTGGCGGCCCTTCTTCGGATTCCTGTTTACATGCACAATGTGCCCGCAGACGAAATCTTCCGCCCCAGCGCCTGGACCGCCTTCGGCACCGAAGACCTCACCAGCGCCGACTTCCGAGCCTGCGCCAACTTCGGTCCGCTCTACGGCATCCGCCGGTAAAATAATAACCCAAATGCCTCACGCAAAGGCCGCAAAGGTCGCGAAGGGAAATCCCGAATCCTAAATACAAAATCCCGAAAAAACAGACCTCACGCAAAGGATGAGACGGCGGAAATAAGAAGCTTTTCAGATGGAAACACTTTCGAAATCACTCCTTCCTGCCCCGTATTTTTGCCCTCTTTCCTTTGCGCCCTTCGCGGCCTTTGCGTGAGGCAACTCCCATCTTAAAATGAAAACAATGATCAGGAACCCCGACGTCATCCTCATCGGCAGCGGCATTATGTCGGCCAATCTGGGGGCCCTCCTCAAGCGGCTCGACCCCTCGCTGAAAATCCAGCTTTACGAAGTCACCGACGAATTAGCCCAGGAAAGTTCGCATGGATGGAACAACGCCGGCACCGGTCATGCTGGCATTTGCGAACTGAGCTACACGCCTTTTCGCGACGCCGATGGGACGGTCAATGTTTCCAAAGCGATCGAGATCTTCGAGCAATTCGAACTCTCCCGGCAGTTTTGGAGTTACGCGGTCGAGACCGGGATGGCCGAAACCCCTCGTGATTTCATCAACCCCTTGCCCCATATCAGTTTCGTCCATGGGGATGAGCAGGTCGATTTCCTCCGCGGTCGCCACGCCGGCATGGCCGCCCACCATTTCTTTTCAGAGATGGAATATTCCACCGACCGTTCCACCATCGCCAAATGGGCACCCCTCCTGGTCGAAGGCCGGAACGATGTTCCCATCGCAGCGACAAAAATGGATAGCGGTACCGATGTCAACTTTGGGTCCATTGCCCGGAAGCTCCTCGGCTGGCTGGGCCAACAAGACGGTTGCGCCATCGCCACAGGACAGCGGGTCACCGACCTCGAGCCGGCCCTTTCCGGTTGGAACGTGACTGTTCGCGACACCGCCACCGGGGCCATCCAGCAGAACCACGCCAAGTTTGTCTTCATCGGAGCCGGCGGCGGCAGCCTTCCCCTCCTCCAAAAATCCGGCATCGCCGAAAGCAAGGGGCTGGGCGGATTCCCCATCGGCGGGCAATGGCTCGTTTGCGACAACCCGGAAATCGTGGAACGCCACCAGGCCAAAGTTTACGGACAGGCCCTCGACGCCGCGCCAACCATGGCCGTGCCCCATTTGGACACCCGCATCCTCGACGGCAAAAAGACCCTCCTTTTTGGACCCTTTGCGTCCTGGACAACCAAGTTTCTCCACAAAAAAGGCAGCTGGACCGATCTCCCCGGCTCGGTCAAACCCGACAACCTCGCCACGCTCCTCAAGATTGGCGTTGGGAACCTCGATCTGATCAAATACCTCGTCCAACAAGGCACCCAAAGCATGGCCGATCGCATGAAGGTCCTCCATGTCTTTTACCCTGATGCCAAGGCGGAAGATTGGAAACTCATCGACGCGGGAATCCGGGTCCAAGCGATCAAAAAAACCGATGGCGAAGCGGGCATCGTCCACTACGGCACCGAAGTCCTCACCAATCCAGGACGCACCCTCTCGGCCCTCCTCGGGGCATCCCCCGGGGCATCCGTTTCCGTTCACATCGTCCTCGAAGTGATCAAAAACTGCTTCCCAAAACTTGTCGCCAACCCCGAGGCGCAAGCCCGTCTCAAAGAAATGATCCCAGCCTGGGACATCGACATTAAAGACCCGGCTCGCGCTGGATTTTTCCAAAAAATTCATCAGAAAGACTCCCGAGTTCTCGGCTTAGCGTAGGCGGGCCGCCAGCTTGGGAGGGATTAACCTCCAAAAAACCATTGGAAAGACCGGCGGGCGGCGGCTTGGATTTAGCCGTGACATCAACCCGCTCCCAAGCCTCTTCCCAACGGGAGGGAAGTAGGAGAAAAAGCTGTCTCTCTGCATAAAGTGAGTGTCATTTTTATATCCCAATACTCAGTTTTTCCATTTCCTGTTGTCCATTTTCTCTCCACGATTGGGCGGTCTTCAACCTCCCTTTCATACTTCATAATTCATACTTCATAATTCTCTTCCCATGTCCTCCTACCTTCACGCTCAAGAATCCTACGCCGCGCTTGGGGTTGATACCGAAGCCGCTCTTGCCACGCTTGCGACCATTCCGATTTCGCTCCATTGCTGGCAGGGCGATGATGTCGCTGGATTTGAAGGCGGCGGCAAATTGACAGGAGGCATTCAAGTGACCGGAAATTATCCTGGCAAAGCCCGCAACTTGGAGGAACTCCGAACCGACCTTGACAAGGCGCTTTCGCTCATTCCGGGGACCCATCGGCTCAACCTTCACGCCAGCTACGGCGACTTTGACGGCAAAAAAGTTGATCGCAACGAGGTGGACCCGACCCATTTTGCCAGTTGGATCCGCTGGTGCCACGAGCGCGGCCTGGGAATGGATTTCAACTCCACCTATTTTTCCCATGACCTCTCCTCCGATGGGTTTACGCTCTCCCATGCCGATCCGGCCATCCGCGAGTTCTGGATCGAACACGGCATCCGCTGCCGTCAGATTGGATCCGAAGTTGGCCGGCAGTTGGGAACCCCGTGCGTAACCAATGTTTGGGTCCCCGATGGATCGAAGGATCTTCCGGTGGACCGCAAAGGTCCGCGCCAGCGTCTCGAAGCCTCCCTCGACGCCATCTTCAAGCAACCTCTCGATTCCGCTCATCACCTCGACGCGGTGGAATGCAAACTCTTCGGCATTGGTTCCGAAGCTTATGTGGTCGGTTCTCATGAATTCTACCTTGGCTACGCGACGAAAAACCAAATCCTGCTGTGCCTCGACGCCGGCCATTTTCATCCGACGGAAAACCTCTCCGACAAGATCAGCTCGGTTCTTCAATTTGTCCCCGAGATCATTCTTCATGTCAGCCGGGGCGTCCGCTGGGACAGTGACCACGTCGTCCTCCTCGATGATCCCACCAAGGCGATGATGGAAGAAATTATTCGCGGAGAGTTCATTCCCCGCACGCACATCGGGCTCGATTTCTTCGATGCCACCATCAACCGCATCGCGGCCTGGACCATCGGCACCCGCAATACCTTGAAGGCCCTGCTTCTTGCCTTGCTCGAACCGATGGAAAAACTCCGGGCGGCCGAGAACGCTGGAGATCTCACCACCCGGCTGGCCCTCTTCGAAGAAGAAAAGACCCTCCCCTTCGCCGCCGTCTGGGACGAACACTGCCGCCGCCAAAATGTCCCCGAAGGGATCCTCTGGCTGGAAGAAGTGAAAGCCTACGAACGGGAGGTGCTTTCCCAACGATAGGCTGCGACCATTGACGTTTCGGACGACTTATTCCTCGTAGGTAATCCCAAAAATTGTGTCTGTCAGCCAGCGGCGGAAGGAGTCGTTGTCTTGGAATTGTTTGAAGAGCTGGGCATCGTCTTTGAACATTGCCGTAATCACCCGTTTGAGCGCCTTGTCGTGTTCGATGCGGGCGTTCTGCCGGTCGGAGTTTTGCCTGGCATTTTGGTAGGCGGGATCGGCTGACACCTTCGGCGGAATAATTCCCAAAATTCGTGCTTCAACGGCTTTTGGGTCATTGAACAGTCCGCCGAACTGGTCGTTGAACGCCTTGATGATGTTCGAGAGCCTGTCCATCTCTGGTTCCGGTTTACGCCCGCCGCCGCTGGTGGGCACCGGCTCGATCTCGGCATCCGCATCCGGCAGCGCGATGGCGAGTGTCGCCTTCTTCTCGGCGCGGTAGCTGTCCATGTCGATGGCTTCGAGGATGCCTTTGGCGAGGTCTTCCTCCTTCGGCGCGGGCAGCTTCGGGATGAGGAAGTTCAGAAAAATTGAAAGTTTTTCCCACTCTTGCACACCATAAGGCAGGATGGTGGCGAGGAAGTCATACGTGCGGGTGAAAGCCTTGGCCTTGCCCTTGAACTCCACCTGCCCATCCTCGTCGAGGTCGTGAACATAGACGGCCACGCAGGCGTCGAGGATGGGATGAACCTTGTCCACGATTTGCCCGTCGAGATAGAGCGTCACGAACTCGTCCACCTGCTCCGGCGAATAGACCTGATACCCGTCCAGTTCGCCTTTGAGGGTGTGAAGTTTGTTCGGGTCAGTCTCCTTGCTGAGGATTGTCGTGCGGTAGTAGTCGGCGAAGGATTTTTCGAGGACCTCGGTGTCGTTCTGAAAGTCGAGAACGAAGACATCGTGCTTCTTCGGGTGTGCCCGGTTCAAACGGGAGAGCGTCTGCACGGCTTTGATGCCGCTGAGCGCTTTGTCCACATACATCGTGTGCAGCAGGGGCTCGTCGTAGCCGGTCTGGAACTTGTCGGCGCAGATGAGGAATCGATACGGGTCTTCCGCGATCTTGTCCGCGATGTCGTTACTCGAAAATCCGTTCAGCTTCGCCTCGCTGACTTTCTCGCCCTTGTGTTCCGGTTCGCCGGAGAAGGCGACGATGGCCTTGTAGGGGCTCTTCATTTCCTTGAGATAGGCGGTGAAGGCGGTGAAATACTCAATCGCCCGCTGAATGCTGCCGGTCACGACCATCGCTCTCGCCTGTCCGCCAATCTTGTTCTGGCCGATCACCTGTTCGATGAAGTGGTCCACCATGATCTCCGCCTTGTCGCGGATGGCCTTGCTGTGGCTCTCGACATAGAGGCGCAGTTTCTTGCGCGCCTTCTTCACGTCGAATTCAGGGTCGCCCCCGACGGTTTTCGCGAGCCGATAGTAGCTGTCCACGGGAGTGTAGTGTTTCAGCACGTCGAGAATGAAACCCTCCTGGATGGCTTGTTTCATCGTGTAGCCGTGGAAGGGGCGGTGTTTTACTTCGCCGCCTTCCGGGTAAGCGATGCCGAACATTTCCAGCGTCTTGTTCTTTGGTGTGGCGGTGAAGGCGAAGTAGCTGGCATTGGGCAGCATCTTCCGCTGCCCGATGATACGGTTTATTTTGTCCTCGGTCGTCTCCGCCTCTTCCTCGGTGGCCTCGCCCAGCGCCGCGCTGATGGCCGCCGCCGTGCGCCCGCCTTGGCTGCTGTGTGCTTCGTCGATAATGATGGCGAAATTTCCGCCCCGATGTTCCGCGCCGATGCTGTCGAGCACGAATGGGAAGGTCTGCACCGTCGAGATGATGATTTTCTTCCCGTCCTTGAGGAACTTCGAGAGCTGCTCGGTCTTGGAAACGCCCGCGCCTTCCTTCACGGCGCCGATGATGCTGCCCACCTGGGCGAAGCTCTTAATTGTCTCGCGGATTTGCTTGTCGAGGATGCGCCGGTCGGTAATGACGATGATCGAGTCGAAAATCTCCGTTCCGTCCTTGCACAGGCCGATCAACTGATGCGCCAGCCAGGCAATCGAGTTCGACTTGCCGCTGCCGGCCGAGTGCTGGATCAAGTAGCACTTGCCCGCGCCGTGTTCCAGGACATCTGCGAGGATGAGCCGCACGACATCTAGCTGGTGGTATCGGGGAAAAATCTGGATCGATTTTTTCTTGCCCGTCTTCGGGTTCTGCTCCTCGACGACCTGGGCGTAGTTCTCCAGAATTTCCGTCAGCCGTGTCGGTGTGAGGATGCGCTTCCAGAGGTAATCCGTCTTCAGCCCGTCTGGGTTGGGCGGATTGCCCGCACCGTCGTTCCAGCCCTGATCAAACGGAAGGAACCACGACTCCTTCGCCATGCCCTTTGTGCCCTTGAGTGCCGTGGACATCGCAACCCTTGCGTCATCCACCGCGAAATGCACCACGCAGCGGCCAAACACGAAGAGCGTTTCCCGTGGATCGCGGTCACGTTTGTATTGCTCGATGGCGTCTTCGACCGTCTGCTTGGTCAGGCTGTTCTTCAGTTCAAACGTTATCACCGGCAGTCCATTAATGAAGGCACCGAGATCCAGCGCTCGCTTCGCTTCCTCCCGACTGTAGGCAAGCTGGCGGGTGATGCTGAAGCGGTTCGCCGCATGCCGGGCCACCGCCTTCACATTCTCCGGCGAGGGTGTCCCGTAGAACAGATCGAAACTCAGCGCTCCGTGTTTGATGCCGTGCCGCAGCACGTCAATCGTTCCTCGCCGCGAAATCTCCCCCTGCAGGCGGGCGAGAAACTTTTGCCGCGCGATGCTCTTCGGGTCCCGGAAATCACCTAGCCCCAGCTTCTCATACTCCTCCGTCTGCGTGACTTGGAGAAAAGCAAACAACTGGTCTGTGTCCACGGCGTATTCCCGGTCGTAACTGGCCGGGCTGCCGGCGAACCAACCGCTGCCGCCGGTCAGGGGTGGGTTTTCCGCGACGATACCCGACGCACCAGCCGAAAAGCCGTCTTCGCCGGTCAGGTGCCGCATGATCAGGGTTTCGAGGCCTTTCTCGGTGGTGTCAGTTTTGCTCATTTTAACTTTCTATCCGTAGCCGCCTTTGTTTGACCCTTTGTTGAACCATTTCCATCACCATAAACAAAACAAAGGGAAAGTGCCCCAATATCAGGCATTTGCACGCCTTGGTTACGATGATTGGATGGGTTGGTCATCGATTTTCTTTGTTAAACGACCGGTATAGATTTCCAGCGGGGCATCCTGTTGGATGACCTTATCGCCATCATCCGGAAGGAACGCGCCCTCATTGGTGATTAGGATGGACGAGTGGGTTTCGACCACGTTCACGTGACCGCGTAGTCCATAGTCCTGATGCGAAGATCGCAACATAGATCCAGGTTTCTCCACTCATCTCAGCTAAGTGGCTGGGTTGTCCGCGAACCAGTCGCTGCCATCGGTTAGAGGCGGGGCTTCTGCGAGGATGCCCGACGCACCGGCCGAAAAGCCATCTTTGCCGGTCAGGTGCCGCATGATCAGAGTTTCCAGTCCACGGTCGGTGGTGTCGGTGGGCATAGTCTTAATTTGCAGAGACACCAAAAGCGGCCCTGATCTTTCCGCTGCCTAGCAGGCGCTTAAAAACGGTAAAATCTTTTGTTTCAAATTGGATGCGTCCCGCCGGAATGGCCGGGCTAATCCGCAGCTTTTCCGCGAAGGCCAGCACCCTTACGACGGGAGAATTGCGGGTGAGGCGTGCGGCTTTCCACGCGACATCGGGAATCAAGGCGGTGGAAGCCAGCCGATCAGCTTCTCGCTCACATTTGTTCTTTCCGCTTTTCGATAGATCGTCAAAAAACACATCTACTCCCGGTTTGTCCAAATGGAGTGCCACGTGAGCCAACTCATGAAATAAGGTGAACCAAAAATTATCGAGCCGGTCATATCGGAGGGTCAGCGCCACCACCGGTGATCCGTTCGGCAATTTGATTGCCGCCCCGTCGAGGTGGGTCTTGGGTAGGTGGGGTTCGATCATCACATGGATCCCGCTCTTGTTGAGAAACTCTCTGGCCAGCAGCGGACCCGAGGCCAAGTAGCTCAATCCAGCCAGCTCCTTAAGAAATACGGTATCTACCGTCCCCGGCTTGTAAGCAGGCAGGGTCTCTCGCAGAGCCAGATTCGCCACCCGGATACGCCATGCCGTCAAGGCATGGTCATCCTGCTTGCCGCCGGCGCGGACGTGTTGCCGGTTGAGGGCCGGGATGAGGGCGTTGGGTCCCAACGCCCCCACAAAACTATTGAGCAGGTCTTCAAGTTGAGTCTTCGCTTCTGCCACGGTTCCCTCAAAGCCCGCGAACCATCCCCGTCTGACCATTGCCGCCACGGGGAAATGCCGACCTTGCTGAAAAGCGGCGGCGGAGGGCAGCTTTGCCCCCACTTCCTGCAGCAGGACCTCTGCGGGAATCTCCAAACCATTGGCCAGATTCCGGATCATAGTCTTGCTCAACTCACGCTGACCGGAAAGGACCTCCGACACCTTGGGCGCACTACCAATGTATGGAACAAGGTCTTTGGCCTTTAGTCCCTGCTGAGTCATCCGGAATTCGATCGCTTCCACCGGAGTCGGCAGGCCGACGGGAAAGACTCTTTCCTCATAAAGCTCAACCAGCGTCGCCAGCAAATCCAGTTCGTCGCCAGCCACAGTCCCGGGTTTCGCATCGAAGATTTCCTCGATGCGAGCCAGCGCCGCTTCGTAATCGACTTCGGTTTTGATCAGTTTCGGTTTCATTAGATGGTCTCTGCGTTGATCGCGTCGTATTCCTTGTGCGTTCCCAGGAAGCGGATGTAGATCAGGTGGAAGTCGTAATTGATTTTCACGATCAGCCGGTGCTTGTTTCCGCAAACGTTGAACACCACCCTTTTGTCCTTCAAGATACTGGCATTCCCGTATTTCGCCTTCACGTCCGGCGGAGTCGTCCAGTCGGCCACCTTTGCCTCCGCATGCCAGGCTTCCAGCTCCGACTTCGTCTCGGGAACCTTCGTCCAATAATCCTTCAAAGCTTTTTTGGAGATGATTCGCATGACAAAATGGTGTTCCCGAGTCGGAATGTCAACATAAAGTTCCCTTTTTGGGAAGATTTGGCGATGGCGGGGTCATAACTCCTCGGCCTCTTCGAGCTGTTCCTCGGTTGGCGCGATCTCAATGGCGGTATCCTCGGGCACATCGGGCAGGTTCGCGGCAGCGGGGCGCACGTCCAGCTTGCCTGTCACCACGTCCGCCGTCAGGCGGGTGCGGTATTCCTGCATCAGCGCGATCTCTCGCTCGGTGCGGGCGATGGCGGTGTTGAGGAGGCTCGTTTCCGACATGATGAAGGCGACGATTTCTTTCTGCTCGTTTCTTGGGAGGTTCAGATTCGGCATCTGCTTAAAGCTATCCCAATAGAGGCGGTTACGGTCAGATACGATGCCTGTGGACTGACGATTGACCTGCTGTTTGTAAACTTCGGTGTGGAAGACAAAGTCGTAGAACTCGGGGACTGTATTGGCGCGCGGTTTGATCACAACATACGCGGGGCTGACGAGTCCATCGGTAGGTGCAACGCCGACAGCTCCTTGCCACATCCTCATGGTGTTGTAGGCGAGGTCATCCTTTCGGAGTAGTTTGTATTTTGTTGCGTCCGCGATCAGCCGTTTTGGGCGTCCGAATTGGTCTAGCTCCTCGGCGGTGATGCCTGAGCGCAGGCTCACTTGAAGCACCGGAAGACCGACTACGCCCGGTTCTACCCGATGAGAGAAAAGCGCCATGTTGCGGACGATTTGCCAATGCTTCGGGATGTCGCCGAGCCAGGGGATGCCGGAGGGTTTCTTGGGCAAGGATGAAGGTTGAAGTATGAATGATGAAGTGCCGGATTCATCCTTCATCATTCTGACTTCATCCTTGCCCGTCACGGCGCGGTGGATGATGGCCTGCTTCTGCTCCCCCAGCAGCGCGATCAGCTTCCGCTTCGCCCGGATGAATCCGTCGATCTTCCGGTTCGCATGATCCAGAAACCGCACGATCGCCGCTTGTTCGTCCGGCGGCGGGAGCGGAATTGGCGCGTCCAGAAATGAAACGTCAGTCAACTGAAGGCGGGAAATCCAAACCCCTTTCGACCGAACGTGTAGCTCCCAATTGAACGGTCTGGAGCGGACAAGCTCGTGTAGAAAGCGCGGGTTGATGTGGGCCGATGGACGGCTTCGGTAAACACTGTAGGCCGTGCTGATGATGCCGTGATGTTGAGATACTCCCAAGCCGCCACCCCAAGCCCAAAGACTGTTAATCACCAGATCGCCGGGCCAACACAGCTTGTAGCCTGCGTAAGACGCCGCCTTGAACATGGTGACCTTCGCCGTTCTGCGAGGAACGATGCCGCGCGCGGAACTGACCGTGAGTAGCTCTTCTTTGCCGCCTTTGGAGCGTTGGTCGATGCACGTCAGATAGGATTTTCCGCGCTTTGTCACCCAATGCGACGGCACCCGCCCAAGCCACGGCAGGCCCGACTCCTTGTATTCCGCATACGGCTGGAGTCCCTCGATCATGGCTGGCCTCCTTGGGTTTCCTCGGCGGCGTCCGGCGAGGTGTCGCCGAAGATGGCGATGTAGGGCTGGTAGCGGAAGACGCGGTTGCGTTTGTAGCCGGTGATTTCCTGGAGGATGCCGAGGGCGGCGAGCCGGGTGACGACGTTATTGGCGGCGGGATAGGTGGTGCCGATGAGGGTTTGCACCTCCGGCACGGAGAGGATGGGGTGCTGGTAGAGATACTCCAGCACGCGATGGGCATTCGCGGCAGCACGCCCGAGGCCGGTGGTGACGGCGGCGCGATGCTCCTCCCGCAGGGCGAGGATGCGCCGGGCGGTGGCGGTGGCTTCGCCGCTGACGGAGCGGACCCCGCGCAGGAAAAACGCGAGCCATTCCTCCCAGGCACCGTGGTCGCGCACCGCTTGCAGCCGTTCGTAGTATTCGGTGCGGTGCTGCTTGAAGAAATGGGAGAGGTAGAGGACGGGCTTCAGGAGGATGCCGCGCTGGCAGAGCAGGAAGGAAATGAGCAGCCGCCCGATGCGGCCATTGCCATCGAGGAACGGATGGATGGTCTCGAACTGGGCGTGAGCAAGGCCGATCTGGATGAGCTGCGGGAGCGGGCTTGCCGAGTGCAGGAAAAGCTCCAGGGCACCGAGCGCGGCGGGCACTTCGTGAGGCGGCGGCGGGACATAGGTGGCTTCATTCAGCGTGCAGCCAGCGGGACCGATCCAGTTTTGTGAGCGCCGGATCTCGCCGGGCGTGAGCCGGGAGCCGCGCACTCCCCGCAATAGCCGCTCGTGGATTTCCATGATGAGGCGGACGGACAGGGGCAACTGCTGGAGCCGCTCGATCCCATGATTCATCGCGTTCACATAATTGATGACCTCGTCCACGTCTTTCGGCGCATCGGGGACGAGGATTTGCGCCTCTGCCGCGAGGATGTCCTGCAGCGAGCTTTGGGTGCCCTCGATCTGGCTGGAGAGGACGGCCTCTTTCCTCACATACATGAAGACGAAGAGGTCGGGATTTGGCAGCGTCTGGATGGAGCCATCGAGTCGGCCCAAGGCGCGGTCTGCTTCGGAAAGCAAGGCGTGCAGTTCGCCATCGAGCCGCACGGCGGGGTCTGGAGGAAGCGGGGCCGGGAGAAACGCACGATAACCTGTCGGCTGCTGGATATAGCGTCCGGCGCGATGCTGAAAATCGGGATTTAGGACGTGCTCGCTCATGCTTGGAAAGGTTTAACATGGAGCCAGAAACCTTCCATGGTAAACGGAGCCTTTAACATGAGGTGCGACTGGCTCCGTGTATCTGCGAACCGATAGGACGGAAGGTTCACGGATTCGCTCCTTTCGTGATTTCGCTGAGCAGCCCTTCCGTTTCCTGCTCCAGCGCGAGGATGTCGGCGCTGATCTCGGCCAGCGTGCGGAGCTTTGGCGGCTGGTAGAAGTGGCGGGTGAAGCTGACTTCGTAGCCGATCTTGGTGTCGGCCTCGACGATCCAGGCGTCGGGCGTGTAGGGCAGGACTTCGCGGCGGATGAAGGCTTCGATGCCGCCTTCTTCCAGCAGCGGGATTTGCTCGGAATCGCGCAGTTCGGGGTCCGGTTCGTATTCAACGAAAGACGGCCGGCTCGGAGATCCGTCCCTACCGAAAATCTCGAAGAGGCCGCGCAAAGGGTCGGGCCGACTTTTTCCGGGTTTGTGAACTTTTTTGATGACTGGCGAGGCGGCCTCGTCGCGCCAGCTTACGGCGGCGACGATGATCTTGAGTTCGGCGGCGCTGATCCGAATATCCGCATCGTCGAGAGTCGAGCGAACGCTCGTGAGAAAGATATTATGATCCCCGAATTCTTCTCCACCAAGTTCGTCCCGTAGCAGCGTCGCGACCCCGACCAACATGGCGTCACGCTCCCAAGTCTCCGAATCGAGGAGTTTCTTTTTCGTCTTCTCGGGAAGACCCTTATTCGCTCCGCCTTCGGCTTGCTCGTCGTCGTCTCCAGTCTGCTCTCCCCAGTCGTTGACCAGTTTCGTGAGGGCTTCGCGAACGCCGCTCGACATTTCAAAAAGATCTTCGCCTAGCTGGGCGTAAAACGCGGCCCGGATGTCCTCGTCGCCAGAGGCGAAGCGCAGGGTCTCGATGCGCTGGCGCGTGAACTGGCTGCGGAGCCGGAGTGGACGTTCGACCTTCACCTTCCAGTAACCGAAGGCGGCGTTGGGGAAGATTTTCGACTGCGGTGTTTCCTCAAAGGTGAGGAACGCGTCGCAAATGCGCTGGATGTCCTCGGAGGCGAGTTCGCAGTTCTTCTTGCCCATGTTTTTACGTAGCGGGCGGAACCACTGGGTGGCGTCGATGAGTTGCACCTTTCCTTGCCGATGCGCGGGCTTCCGGTTCGTGAGCACCCAGACGTAGGTGGCGATGCCGGTGTTGTAGAACATGTTCAGCGGCAGGGCGACGATGGCCTCCAACCAGTCGCTCTCGATAATCCAACGGCGGATGTTGCTCTCGCCCTGTCCGGCATCGCCGGTGAAGAGCGAGGAACCGTTGTGGACCTCGGCGATACGGCTGCCGAGGGGACTCTTTTTTTCATCGTGCTTCATCTTGCTCAGCATGTTGGCCAGAAAAAGCATCTGGCCGTCGCTGCTGCGTGTGACTAGCGAGTATTCGGACTCGCCCGCGTGCTGGATGACAAAGCGGGGGTCCTTGAGGTCTTTCTTCCCGCCCATTCGTTCGAGGTCGCCCTTCCAGCTTTTGCCGTAGGGCGGATTTGCGAGCATGAAGTCGAACTCGCGGGAGCGGAAGGCGTCGTTGGCCAGGGTGCTGTGCTCGGGGCCGCCGATGATATTGTCTGCGGCGTCACCATCGCCCTTGAGCAGGAGGTCGGCTTTGCAGATGGCGTAGGTTTCGCCGTTGATCTCCTGGCCGTAGAGATGCGTGGCCACCTGCTTGCCGTGGTCCTTGGCGATCTGCTGGAGCGTCTCCTCGGCGACGGTCAACATGCCACCAGTGCCGCAGGCGCAGTCGTAGAGCAGGTAGGTGCCTGACTCGATCTTGTCGGCCACGGGTAGGAACATGAGGTTTGCCATGAGGCGAACGGCATCGCGTGGCGTCCAGTGCTCGCCAGCCTCTTCGTTGTTGTCCTCGTTGAAGCGTCGGACGAGTTCCTCGAACATTGTCCCCATCGAGTGATTGTCGAGGCCGGGCAGATCGCCGACGGCGTGGGGGCTGATGTTGATGTCCTTATCGAGAAACCTCTCGATCAGTTGGCCGAGGGCGTCGGCCTTCGAGAGGCGCGGGATCTGGTTGCGAAACTCGAAGTTGGTCAGGATGTCCTGCACGTTCGGGGAGAACCCGTCGAGGTAGGCCTCAAAATCGTCCCGGAGCTTTTGTTGGGTGGCGCGGGACTTCAGGTCGCGGAGGAGAAATGGTGAGGTGTTGTAGAACGCCTGCCCGGACGCGGCGCGAAGGGCGTCGTCCTGATTGGTCACGCCTTCTTTGTCGAGGGCCGCTTTCATTTCCAGCACCGTCTTCTTCGTCGGCTCCAGCACCGCGTCCAGACGGCGCAGGACGGTCATCGGCAGGATGATGTCCCGATACCTGCCTCGGACATAAACGTCGCGCAGGACATCGTCCGCGATGTTCCAGATGAAATTGGTGAGCCAGTTGAGTTGGGCTTGGTCCATAGGTCAGACTTCCTTCAATTCACTAGTGGTGCCAAGAGCCGTATCGGAAATGAGCCAGAGCCCGCCCTTGAAGCAGGGGGAGAAAGTAATGGGGCCGAAGTGAGGGGTAAAGGCACAAGACCGAAACCTTGTCGAAGGCAAAGAGTTTTGACGAGGAAAACTCCGTTCAGCTTGCTCTTGGCTGCTGAAATGGCCGAAAATTTCCGGCCCGAGTCAACTTGAGCTGGTCAAAACGGCCTGGATCTGTTCAAGTTCTCCCATGAAATCCTTCCCCGCCCTCTTTCAATCCCTAGCCCTCCTCGCCGTCGTGGCATTCCTCCCCGGGTGTATGTCTAATGCTCAGTTTGAGGCCAGCGAACTCACCACCGCCGGATTCAAAGCCGTCACGGCTACCACTCCGAGCCAACAAGCTCATCTCAAGGCGCTGCCCCAAGGGAAAATTTCCAAAGTGCCGCGGAACGGTCACACTTATTTTGTTTACCCTGATGCGTCCAACAACACCCTTTATGTGGGACGGCAGGCTCAATACAATGTCTTCCAGAGGAATCAGGCCGCCTCGATCCGCCAGGAACAATACATCATGGAAAGCCAGAATACGTTTGTCAGTAACGACGCCTATCTGGAAAGCTTTTCGTCTTGGGGTCCTTGGGAAGGCCTTCCTTGGGCCTATTAATCTCGAAATCATCTGACGCAGACTCCGCCGGGAAAGAAATCCTCCTTGATTCGGTCGGGGGAACATGCGCACAAGTCCACCGTCTCTCTATTCCTTATTTACCAATGAAAACTTCCCCTGTTTCCCGCTTCCTCGCCCTCGCTTTTGTGGCTTCCTTTGCCCTCGTGGCCACGACTTTCGCAGATGTCTATACCGGCAAGGTCAACGATGATGATCCTGCGGATGGGATTTTGACCGTCACCAGCGAAGTGGACGAATCGACCAAGGAATTCCACGTGTCGGCTGAAACTTTGATCTTGGGAGCCGATGGCAAACCCAGCCAGTTGATGAACCTCATCACCGGCACCCGGGTGACGCTCGAAGTTGATCCCGGTCCCGCCAATGTGGCAAAAAAGATCACCGTCCTGCCCGACGCCAGTCAGCAGGTTCCCTAATCTTTTTAATTACACCGGGCCCGCTCCGCCGGCTTCTTGGGCGATTTTACGCATGAGGGGTTTAAACTCGCCGGACCAGAATCCCATCATGGCATTGGAATCTTCAAACCCGGCCTCGCCGGCATTGCTGACCCGGGTCACCTTGGTGCTGAGACGGAAATCATTGGTGCCGGGGATTGGTGTCATCACGAGAGTGGCCCGCACCGTGGTGGTGACGCCATAACTGCCATACATGAGGTTGCCGAAATTGCCGGCCGGTTTGTCAAAAGAGATGGAGGTTGGATAGTTGGAGATGCTGCTGCTGTAGCCGGAAGAGGGAAAGACCCCTTGGGCGGCGCTGATGATGGCATCCACGTTGGTGTTGCTCACGGTCATGGAGCCGGGACCCCCGGAATTAGACACCGACCCGGTGAGACAACCACCGAGAAAGACGGCGCAAGCCAAAGACGTGAGGGAAACAAGAAAGGTTTTCATGTCGGTGGCTCTAACAGCCCTGCCCCCGCACCGCAAGATCGATTGCCGATCTATTTGCTGGCAAAGTCCCAGACCCCGTTCCAATCCACCCGGGGGAGTTTTTCGAAGGCGGCCCGGGCGGTGGCGAATCCGGTGGCCATGAGGGCATTTCCCATAAACTTGGCCCTGTTTTCGCCCCGCGGCGGATTTGTGGCCAAGCCACCCAAAGCGAGGAGAACCGTCGCGACAGCGGCTCACCGGCTTGAGGGTTTTCGAACGCTACGAATCTGGGGCGGACTCTTCGGCCTCAACCCGCCGACTCTCGTTCGAGGGTTTCGGTGGGGACGAAGCCCGCGTTTCCCGGCCGGGATGGTGTTGGCGCTTTTTATTTGTCTCGGCGGGATTTTTTGCGCGCCCGATCACTTCGAGGCCCCGGCGGGCATAGTCCACCACATAACCCTCATGGAGCAGCCAGGAAAGATCCCGGACCACGGCGGTGTCCGGAGTCGCTTCGGCGCCTTCGGGACGGACGGGCGAGAGGGCTTTGCGACAATCGGCGCGTGAGATACGCGGATGATTTTCCAAATACTCGAGGATGGTCCCAAGGCCTTCGGAGACCGGAGTCGCCACACGATCAAGATGATGGGGCCGGGCCACGGAGACAAAGGTGATGTTCTCGTGGGCTTTGAAGATTTGCAGTCCCTTGGACCCGAGTCCCTGTCCCAAGGTATGCGCCAGGGAGAGGGGGAAGCGCTTCAAGTCTTCCCACGCGTAGCGAACGAGTCGTTGGGCCGCGTGGGCGGACGACTGCACGATGGCCGTCCCTGGCAAGACGACGCGATCGCCCAAGGCGATGATCGCAGTGGCGGCGTGATGTTCCTGAAAATGACGCTCGAGTTCTGCCGGAGTGACGAGTTTGACCGGGTCGGTTCCCTCGGGAGTTTCCACAGGATAATATTCATCCTTGGTGCTGTGTTCTTGCTTCCATTTTTCGATTGAAGCCTCGTCCCGCACCATGCGGATGCGGCTCTTGTAGGCCTCGAAGGGCATCCGGGAAAACTTGGCCGCATGGAGCTTCCGGACTTTATCTTGATAGTCATGGTAATTCGGCGGGCCCAGCAAGGTGTCGCTGAGGCCGCAGACGGCCACGCAGAGATAAGAGCCCTTGGGCGGTTCACCGGTGACCCGCTCCCGGCGGTAGAATTTTTCCAGGCCCCGGGTGGTGGCGTGGCTGATGGCCTCGCGTTCGCTCAGCCAAACGGATCCGTCCGCAACGAGTTGGAACAAAGCCGGACCCCCCGTGCGATCAAGTCGGACCAGGAAGCGCTCTGGTTTTTCCAAGACCAACTGGGCAAGGTCAAACAACGGATAAGTGATCGCGGAGGCCTTGATCTGGCGGGCCAGGCCCTCTACGCCCCGGGGCTCGGGGAGGAAGTTGACCGTCCATCCGCCTAAAGGAGGCTCTGGGCGCGGCTGTGGGGGGGCGTTTCGGTCGTCGTGCCGCGGTCCGCGTCGGTCGTCGCGCCGAGGAGGCCGACCTTTGCCGTCGTTGCGGCCGGGAGCGCGTTGCGGCCGCGGTCCGCCCCGATTGTCCCGCGGGTTTCTCGACCGGTCGGACCGGTCCGGACGTTCTTCGAAGCGGTCGGCCATCCGGGCGAGCTTCTCCGGCGATGAGGTTTCCTTGACCCAGGCGGGCTGGAAACTCAGAGCGAGATCGATTTCAAGGTTAGCCGGCGCTGGTGGGTTATTGGGCTCGTCACTCATGGTTAAAGTCACCTATAGCACGGGGTTTCCTCTTCGGCCACAGGTCCCTTGGGTTCGGGATGAAATAGTTTCTTCTGCATCCCTATTTTGAATGCTTGGCCGTTGCGACTGCTCGCCGCAGCCTGTCTCTGACAGATTCTGTCGGGTTTTCAATGACCGGCGTCTGCGCTCACGGATCGATGGTAAAATTCCCGCCCCACCCGCCGGATGTGCCCGCGAAGATTCGCGTGAGTGATCATGGAGAAAAGTGAAAGATCAATCGTGTAGGGCAGCAACAAATCGTCGAGTTCATCACCGATCTCCAGAAGATCGTCGAAGCCCAGTCCATCGCCGAGAAGGACCAGGTCAATGTCTGAACCGTTTCGGTGGTTCCCTTTGGCGCGGGAGCCATAGAGCACCGCTTTTTCCACCTGCGGATGCCGGGAAAGCACGGTGTAAATACCTTCTGTTGTGTCGTCCGACAATCCGTGATTCATCCTTCGTTTTTCTCCTCTGTTTCCAGCAGCCTGAAACGTGATTCCATTTCGACAAACGACGGATAAAAGGATCCGAGGATGTCTTTGACGATGAGGGCCGCAAGCTCGGGGTTATAGGGATGCGATGTCTGGTTGCGTGCTTTGATCATGTCCATCCACGCTTTGCCATCATGGATAAGATCATTTTTGAAAGCCTCCCGCGTGGCATTCTTCGAACCGATGATCCCGACGTAGCCCTGCTCTTCGAGATAGTCCTTGAGTACATTCCAGCCAAGCTCGTGGGTGAACTCAAATGCCTGGATCAAACCCTGTTCTTCCAATTCGGACAGCTTCCGCTGTTCGCTCAAGGCCACGCCCCGTTCTAAAGTTCGGAGGGCTTTGGAGTAGTTTTCAAAGCGTTGAATCCAACGAATGTCCGGCGTGCTCATGGCGGCAACTGTACTTGAACTCCCGGAGGGGAGGGATGTTTTTTAGTCTGGGAGGGGGCGTTTGGGCGCATGCCCGTTAGGTGCAAATACTGATTTTCTCACGGAGCGGGAGAAGAAACGCGTTCCGCGTTCCTCTACGATGTAGCGGAAAATGGAACATTTTTCGACCTCCCTCTTTCCTGATTCTGCATTTTGCACTTAATGGAGATGCGCCCGGGGCGTTTCCACTCCAGTTGCTGGGGAATCGGGAACGGCCAAATCGAGTTTAAGGCGAGAGCAACCCGACCGTCTGGCACCAGGTGAGGGCATCCCGAAGCCCGTCTTCCGTGCTTTTCTTGGGAGCATATCCAAAAGTCCGAGCCGCTTTCCCAAGATCCAAACACATGGGTTCGAGAAGAAATTCCAAACCGTTTTTCCAAGTGATGGCGGGAACTTTTTGCAGCAACGCTTCTTTGTCGAGGACCGTGATGATCCTCATCGGCGGGAAGGTACTGCAGCGGGACGTAGGTGCCGGTGGAACTGCAAAGAAAAACATTCTCCGCCTTCTGAAAATAACGGGCGTACTGAGTCACGGTTTCCGCCGTGGGCACGGAATCAATGATGGTGTCGAAGTCGAGCTGGACGACCGTACCGCGCAGGCTCCCCGATTTTGATGGGTTAGCCCTGCGCTCTCTTGACAAATGAGCCGTTTTGAGCATTTTTGAACCATGTCTTCGACCACCCTTTTCCGTGTCCGCGTTCCCACTCAACGTCTTCGCCGTGCGGAGAAAATTTTTGAGCGCCTCGGCATGAAGCCCGGAGATGCCTTTAACATCTTCCTCGCTCAGGTGGAGCTAAAGGATGACTTGCCGTTTCCAGTGACCACCCAGCCGGCACGTTTGCTATCCACCGCCGAACAGGGCCGGATGTGGGAGGAGAAGCTTGGTGAATATTGAGCCCGGAGAGATCTGGATCGTCGATTTTGGCATGGCGGCTAAGCAGCGACCTGTTCTGGTCTTGGCTTACCCGCAACCGGACGACGCCAGGGTTCTGGTGGTGGTCGCGCCCCTCACTTCTCAATTGCGGGGGTTGCGCGGGGAGGTTGATATCGGCAAACCACGCTGGTTGCCGAAGCCTTCGGCTGTCAACATCCAAGGACTTGCCAGCACCGACCCGCAGGTTCTCACCCGCAAGCTCGGCAAGCTGCCAGACGCCCAATATACGGAAGTTAAGAACGCTCTCAGGGAATTGCTGGACCTCTGAGGTCTCGGCTCTACCAATCGACGTTGGACCCGCGGGTGTCAATGTGCGTGAATCCTGAATACCGTCCGACGCCACCTTTATAGATTCCGGTTGAACGCATGGCGCGGGCCATGGCGGCGACTTTTCCCGGCGAGCAAGGGAAGACGATGTCGACGGCGTTGTTGCGGGTGTGGTAGGAATGCCGTTTCGCTCCGGGACAGCTCGCGTTGTAGTCGGGAGAGCGATAGGCGGAGATACAGCGATCAACATTGACGTCCAACCGACCCGAAAGCGAGTCGATCACCTTAAGGGTGGAGCGGATATTGCCCCACATGGCCTTTGGCGGGAGGGTGTTTTGGACCCGGCCCCGCTTGTGGATGTGGGGCTCGATGACTTGGCGAACCGTAAAATGTTTCAGCTTGGACTTGCGCAGGTAGTCCGCATAAGCGGGCAGATTGGAGCCAAGAATCCCCTGCCAGGCAAGGGGGACGTTCAGTCGTTCCAGAGTTCCGGAAGGAGGACCACCGAAGCTGGCGAAGAAATCCCAAAAAGCCTCGGAGGACTGGGTGCCCGCGAAGAGGCCGGCACTGGAGAGTGCTAGCAGGCGCACGGCACCACGACGCGTCAACAAGGACGGGGTCGTCACAAGTGTCTGGGCCGGGTTGTCAGTGATTTCAGGCAGCTTAATCAATGTCAATGAGGTCGGATGATCAGGACAAGTGAGAAAACTAACACGAAATGGCCTCAGCGAAAGTGATTTTTTTATTTTTTGAAAATATTCCCTTGCTGGAAATCGCGTCCTTGGAGAGGATACGCATACTTTGCTGCGGTCATTCTCTACATTGGGCTTGAGGGTTTTTTTGCTTCTTTGGGCGCTGAGCCTCCCGGTGTTCGCCGAGCAGGCGGGGGCTGGGTACACGATGCGCCGCGTGACGGATATTTTTAAGCCGCTGTCGCGCCCGGCCGAGATGATCCACGAATCAGCAGTCGTGGTTCTCGTTATTTGTGCGGGTATTTTCATCGTTGTTACTGGGCTGCTGGTTTTCATTGTCACGAAGTTCCGGCTTCGGGCCGATGACGACGGGCAGGAACCGCCGCAGATTTACGGCAGCACCCAAATTGAGCTGGCTTGGACGGTGATCCCGATTTTGATCATTGTGGTGCTTATTATGGTGGCCAGCCGGACGATTGGAGAGATCCAGAACATGAAGATGCCGGAGAACGCGATCAAAGTGCGGGTGGTTGGGCATCAGTGGTGGTGGGAAATCCACTACCCCGAGCTGGGCATTGTGACGGCCAACGAATTGCATATTCCCCTCAGCGACCGGGATCCGGACAAGGCCACTCCCACGCATTTGGTGCTCCAGTCGGCCGATGTCATTCACAGTTATTGGGTGCCGCAACTGGCAGGCAAGACCGATGCGGTGCCGAACCGGGACAACGAGTTATGGTTCGATCCCTATGAGACCGGCGTGTATTTTGGCAACTGCGCCGAGTATTGTGGCACCCAGCATGCCAACATGCTTATCCGCGTCATTGTCCATACGCCGGAGAATTTCCAGCGCTGGGTGGCAGATCAAAAGGCTCCCGTGCCCGAACCGCAAACCGTGGACGAAATTGAGGGCCACCGGGTCTTCTTTGCCAATGGCTGTGTGAGCTGCCATACCGTGGATGGCACCGTCGCCGAGGGGGTTTTCGGGCCTGATCTGACCAAGTTGATGACCCGGCAGACCCTGGGGGCCGGGGTGGCACCCATCACCGATAAGAATCTTTGGTCATGGGTGAAAGATCCCCAAGTTTTGAAAGTCGGCTGCCTGATGCCTGACATGCAATTGCAAGACAGCGAAGTGGATTTCATTGTGGCCTACCTGAAAACCCTGAAATGAAGACGGAACTCGGAAATCTGATGTGGAAAGCGATGTTACCGTCGCCGGACGTGTCTTGCCGTCGTAGCCTCTGCAACTTCCCACTTCCGACTTCCCACCTTCCACTTCGATAAAGATGTCCAACGAAACGATTGTTGACGAAAACTTCAAGGCTCCCCTGCCCGAGCGGGTGGGCGAGGAGAGGGGTTCCCTGACGCGTATTGCCCAAGAACTGGTCTTCACGGTCGATCACAAGAAGCTGGGCCTGATGTACATTGGTGCCGGTCTGCTCTTTTTTGTCGTCGGCGGTCTCATGGCCTTGATGATCCGAATGCAGTTGTTCTTCCCTCACAACACCCTGCTGGAGCCAACGGTATTTAACCGCTTCTTCACCATGCATGGCACCAGCATGATCTTTTTGGTCGCCATGCCCTGGGTTTTCGGTTTCGCCAACTATTTGGTGCCCCTGATGATCGGGGCCCGAGACATGGCCTTTCCCCGCCTCAACGCCTTTGGGTTTTGGCTCTTCCTTTTCAGTGGGGTTTTTCTCTATTCCAGCTATATGACCGCGCCGGGACTCTATAACGCAGGTTCAGCTCCGGATGTGGGGTGGTTTGCCTATTCGCCTCTGACCGCCAAGGCCTTTTCCCGCGGCCACAGTACGGATTATTGGACCCTGTCGTTGCTCATGGGGGGGATCAGCAGCATCGCGACTTCGATTAATCTTATCGTCACCATTGTTTGCCTGCGCTGCAAGGGAATGAACCTGGGCCGGATGCCGCTCTTTGTCTGGTTGATCTTGGTGATGGCCTTTCTGGTGGTGATCGCCATGCCGCCCTTCTCCGCCTGCCAGATCATGTTGACGATGGATCGCTACTTGGGGGCAGCTTTCTTTGATACCCAGGCTGGCGGCTCAGCCGTACTCTGGCAGCATTTCTTTTGGATCTTCGGACATCCAGAAGTCTACATTTTGGTCCTGCCGGCTTTTGCGATTGCTTCGGAAGTGATCCCGGTTTTTTCCCGCAAACCCATTTTTGGTTATCCCATCATGGTGGCGGCCACGGTGATGATTGCCTTCATTAGCACCGGAGTCTGGGCCCACCACATGTTCACGGTCGGAATGACCTCGGTGGGGAATACCTTCTTCGCCATCTCGACCCTTGTGATCGCGGTGCCGACCGGAATCAAAATCTTCAACTGGCTGGCCACAATGTACGGCGGGAAAATCCGCTTCGACCTTCCGATGATGTTTTGCATTGGTTTTCTTTTTCAGTTTCTCATCGCCGGATTGACTGGTGTGATGCTGGGAGTGGCGCCCTTCGACTGGCAGTTGAGCGACTCCTACTTTGTGGTGGCCCATTTTCACTTTGTGATCGTAGGTGGGATTCTCTTCTGCATGTTTGCGGGATTCTATTATTGGTATCCCAAGGCTTTTGGCCGGATGATGAATGTGAAGCTTGGGCATTGGCATTTCTGGCTCTTTCTCATCGGCTTCCATCTCACTTTTGACCCCCTGCATTTCGCAGGAATTCTGGGGATGCCACGAAGGATATTTACCTACGAGGCCGGCCGGGGTTGGGAAATTTGGAATCAAATCGCCACCGTGGGAGCTTTTTTCCAAGCTGGAGGGATTATCTGTTTTGTCACGAACCTGATCTGGTCCTACTTCAAGGGCGAAAAAGCGGGGGACGATCCCTGGGATGCTTGGACTCTGGAGTGGTCCACCACCTCGCCGCCGGCGGAATACAATTTTGAAAAACTTCCCGAGGTGAAGAGTCGGCGGCCCCTTTGGGACCTGAAGCATCCGGAGGATCCTGACTGGAAATACGAATGAACGCGGATGAACAACTCAAGGTGGGTGATCCCACCCCGATGATCAACGATCCCAGTGCCACGGAAGAGCCTTGGGTGCTGCCTTCACCCCGGAAGGTGGGAATCATCACGCTGATTGTATCGGAGTCGGCTCTCTTCACCATTTTTGTGGTGGCCTACGTTTTTTATATGGGAAAGAGCCTCAACGGCCCCTTCCCGGCGGATGTGCTGGAGTTTCCGCTTTTCGGGACCATTGCTCTGCTGAGCAGCAGCTTTACCGTTATCGGAGCTGAGGTGATGTTGCGGCGCGGTCACCGGTTGGGCTTCCTCATTTGGTGGGGGCTCACTTTGCTGCTCGGGGCTTACTTCGTGTATTTCACCGCGGTGGAGTGGTTGCACCTCATTAACGTGAAAAACCTCACCCTGGATGTGAATGTGTTTGGGACGACCTTCTATTCTCTAGTCGGGCTGCACCTCACGCACGTATTCATCGGACTCCTGCTTCTGAGTCTGGTCTGGGTCCTCACCCTCTTTGGAAAAATTTCCTCCGACCACCATGAACATGTTGAGATGGTCTCGTGGTACTGGCATTTTGTGGATGTGATCTGGATCGTGGTCGTCACAGTCGTCTATATCATTAGTGTACGCGTCAATTGATCATGGATAAAAAATCTGACCCATCTCCTGAAACCATCGAATTGCCGACGCCAACGGCCTGGCCCATCATGACGGCCTTTGGTGTTCTGTTGCTCTTTTTCGGGTTGGTTACCAATTTTGCGGTGTCGGCAGTCGGGCTTCTCGTCGGACTGAGTGCGGCTGTGGGCTGGTTCCGCGATGTCTTTCCCCATCCGAAGCACGAGCCTGTTCCCGTGCGCCCAGCGGCCGAGCGTCCCCGTCCCATCAAGGCCGGCGCCCGGGTGGTGCAAATGCTCGAGACCGGAAATATTCCGCATCGGGCGCGCATCCCGGTCGAGGTTCACCCCTACTTTGCGGGCGTTTTTGGGGGACTGGTCGGGGCGGGTGCCATGGCCGTCCTGGCCTGCGTTTGGGGGCTCTTCAAGTACGGCAGCATCTGGTATCCGATCAACCTTCTGGCGGCGGCGGGTGTGCCTGAGCTGGCCGAGGCCAGTTCGGAAGCCCTGCGGCAATTTAGCACGATCGGCCTCGTTGTCGGCAGCGTGGCTCACCTCACCCTTTCGGTCTTGGTCGGCCTCCTCTACGTGGTCCTGCTGCCCATGTTGCCACGCAAATTCGAGTGGCTCTGGGGCGGGGTCATCATACCGCTGATGTGGTCAGGGCTGATTTTTGCCACCCTGCGCTTTGTGGATCCGAGGCTGGCATCCTCCCTCGACTGGTTCTGGTTTGTTCTTTGCCAGATCGGCTTCGGACTCGTATGCGGATTTGTGGTTTTCAAATCAGCCCGGGTGGAAACGATGCAGACATGGTCCTTGGCGGACAGGCTCGGTGTCGAGGCCCAGCATAAAGCGGAGGACGACAAGTCATGATCCGCGCCTTTTTTCTCACGATCTTCGGAATAATGCTCCTCGCCCTGGGGGCCTGCGATTGGATGCCCGGGAAACCCACCCGCTCCGAGGAGATCATGATCCCGACGGCGATGACCAATTTTCAGGCGATTTATAATCAGAACTGTGCCGGTTGTCATGGGATCGGAGACAACCTGACCGGATCCATCGCCCTTGACGACCCGATGTATGTGGCCCTTTTGCCCAGGGAAACTCTGCGCAGTATTATCGCGCTGGGAGTGCCGAATACCCTCATGCCGGCTTTTGCCCAGGCCCAAGGGGGAAACGTGACCGAGGAGCAGATTGAAACCCTTACCTCCGGTATCGAGGATTGGAAAACCGATGCTAATCTGGGCGATCTCCCACCCTATGCTGCCGCGCCCGGAGATGCCGCCGCTGGCCAGATCCTCTATCAGGCTTATGAGTCCGCCCTCCGGGAACGGAATGGCGAGGGCATGTTCCAGGATGGGTTTATGGCCAACGCTGCTTTTCTCGGACTCACCAGCGACCAACACCTGCGCACGCTTCTCATTGTCGGTCGTCCGAAATTGGGGATTCCAAATTATCGGGAGGTCCTTCCCAATCGGCCCCTCAGCGATCAGGATATTTCTGACATGGTGGCCTGGCTGATTTCCCAACGAAAAAACGAATTCGGTCAGCCGCTGGTGGCGCCGAAATCCTTACCAGTCCCGATGCCGGAACCGGTTTCCATCCCAACTCCGGGTTCCCCGGACGCCAGCCCCACCGACTCCACCTCTGATGAGTGATCCCAGCAAAGAACCGGAAAAATGTGCCTGCGATGGCGCCCCGAAAGCCAACCGCCGGGATTTTTTGCTCAAGGTGGGCTTTGGCCTCAACGCCTTAGCCGGAGCCATGATCGGGATTCCGATCATCGGATATGCTCTTTCCAGTTTTGTACAGAAGTTTCCCCTCAAGCAGATTTCTCTGGGTCCGGTGAGCAAGTTTCCCGAGGGAACCACTCGTCTCGCGACCTACATGAACCCCTACCGTCGGGATTGGGATGGTGACACCGCGGAAATTCCCTGCTGGGTTCGGCACATCAAGGCGGAAGAATTTCAGGTCTTTGCCATCAACTGCACCCATCTCGGTTGTCCGGTCCGGTGGTTCGAAGAATCAAAACTTTTCATGTGTCCCTGCCACGGTGGCGTTTATTACGAAGATGGCGAACATGCTTCCGGCCCGCCACCACGCGGCCTCTACACCTATGAATGCTGGGTGGAAAATGGGGAGCTTTTGCTCAAGGGCGGCATCCTTCCCACCTTGGCTGACCCTAAGGTATGACTGATATTCTCCGGAACATTTGTCTGTGGGTCGACGATCGGCTGCATGTCAGCAAGATGTTTGCCGCCACGGCGGGGCATCACGTTCCAAAGAGCTCGGGCTCGTGGTTCTATGTCCTGGGCAGCGCGACCCTGCTTTGCTTCATGATCCAGGTTGTCACCGGGATCATGCTGGCTTTTGTCTATGTGCCTTCGGCTTCGGAGGCCTACTCCACCCTGATGTACCTGACCTTCCAGCAGCCCTTGGGTTGGTATTTGCGGGGCATCCATTTCTGGGGCTCCAATTTCATGGTCGGAATTATGCTCTTGCACATGACCCAGGTCTTTCTTTTTGGCGCCTACAAGTACCCGCGAGAGATCACCTGGATCTCAGGCTGCATTCTCATGATTTTGACCCTCGGCCTTGCCTTCACCGGGCAGGTCATGCGGTTTGATGAAGACGCTTATTGGGGTCTTGGAATCGGCGCCGCGATCATGGGTCGAGTGCCCTTCATCGGAGAGAACCTGGTTCACCTCATGCTGGGTGGACCCATTATCAGCAGCGATACGCTTTCACGGTTTTTCAGTCTCCATGTCTTCATCCTTCCAGGTTCGGTCATTGCCTTGGTGAGTCTGCATCTGCGGATGGTCCTGACCAAAGGCATTAGCGAGTATCCGAAACCCGGTCAGCTGGTGCGGAAGGAAACCTACGACAAGGAATACGCCGCCATCATTAAGAAGGAAGGAGTGCCCTTCTTTCCTATGGCGATTAGCAAAGACTTGGTCGCCTCCGCTGTCGTCATCTTTGGAGTGCTTTTTTGTGCGGCCTACTTCGGACCCAAGATGCCCAATGGCCTCGCCGATCCCAGCCAGATAGATACCCTGCCTCGCCCGGATTTCTATTTTCTCTGGATTTTTGCGGTGGCCGCCCTGCTCCCTGATTACACCGAGACCTTCATCCTTCTGGCCAGTGGACCGGTTATTATTCTCGTTCTCTTCGCGCTGCCATTTTTCAATGCCACCGGTGAGCGGAGTTGGCGGCGGCGGCCGATTGCGGTCATCACCGTGATTGTGCTCTATGTGGGCATTGGCATTCTTACTTATCTCGGGCACACCTCGCCTTGGTCGCCCCAGATGGATGCCTGGACGAGTGTCCCCACCGAAAGATCGCGAGTGGTGGGGCGGAGTCCGCTGGAGTTGCAGGGATTGGTGTTGCTGCAGAATAAGCAGTGCCGAAACTGCCACGCTATCGACGGAATCGGTGGCCACCGGGGACCGGATCTTATGGATATCGGAAGCCGCCTCAACGCTCCCCAGCTCACGCGTCAAATCTTCCAGGGCGGAGGAAATATGCCAGCCTATGGCAATAAGATCCTACCCAACGAGCTGGACGCCCTCGTCGCCTATTTGGTGACCCTTCGTCCAGAGGGTGTGCCTCCCGCTCGGGATTCCGCTGTTCCCGGGGTGCCTCCCCGGCAAACGATAGAGTCCTCGGTCCGTGCTGATGCCAGCGGAGCCCAGTGACGGCAATGTCGGGGACGCCGGGGGCGTCGGTGTTTGAACCGTTCTGCTCCTGTCTCGGGGTAAAAGTGTCGTCGCGGCGGGGCGTATTTCCCAAAGTCGTTGCGTCGCCATTCACCGTTCCTTTTGAAAATGGATCAGGGAGCACACCCGGCCCGGGTGTGGCTTCTCGGCGGCTCGCCGAGAAAATTGGTTCGGCGAGCCGCCGAACCATGCACGCGAGGCCGCGTGCGCTCCCCAAACGTCCAGAAAGTCTCCGGCTATGAGTACAGGCTCAGCCGTGCTGACCTCATGGGCCTTTGAGCCACTCCCGTTGGCCGGGCTGTTGCTCACTGCCCTGATCTATTTTTCCGGCTGGCGAAAACTCCACCGGCAGGCCCCGGGCCGTTATCCCCTGTGGAGGCTGGGGTGTTTTCTGGCCGGTTTGGTGGCCATTGCCGTGGCCCTGACATCGCCCTTGGATGCCTTCGCGTCCTTCCTCCTTATGTCACACATGGTCCAGCACCTCCTGCTCACCATGATTGCGCCTCCTTTGATTTGGTTGGGGGCTCCGCAACTTCCCTTCCTGCGCGGATTGCCGCGTCGATTTGTCAGTCAGGTCATGGGGCCCTTTCTCCGTTGGTCGGTGACGCACAAAATCATCCAAATTGTCATGCACCCCGTGTTCTGTTGGACCGCTTTCGCCCTCAGCAATATCCTCTGGCATATCCCCGCTTGCTACGATCTGGCCCTGCGGTCCCGGGGTTGGCACGACCTCGAACATCTCTCGTTTTTAGGCACCGCCCTCATGTTCTGGTGGCATGTGGTTTTGCCCTGGCCGGCACGTTCCCCCTGGTCGCGCTGGGCCACTTTGCCGTATCTTTTGCTGGCCGGTTTGCAAAACACTGCTCTCGCGTCCTTTCTCGCCTTTTACGATCAGGTCCTCTATCCCACCTATGCCAATGCCCCTCGCCTGACGGGATTTGACGCTCTCAGCGACCAGGCCGCGGCCGGCGCCATCATGTGGGTGCCCGGCGCGATCATCTTTCTCTTTCCCGCCGCTGCCATTGCCATCGGGGAACTTTCTCCCCGGCGGCGGCACTTGCCGGTCCGAAAGACCCAAGCCGTCGCGCCGCGGCCAGAACGTTCGGGTCCCTTCGATTTGTTCCGAGTGCCGGTGTTGGGCCGCCTTCTGCGAGGGGGTTGGCCGCGGCGCGGCATGCAAATCGTCATGGCGCTGCTGGCTGGAATTATCATCTTGGATGGGCTCCTTGGACCGCAAATTAGTCCGCTCAACCTCGCCGGAGTTTTGCCGTGGACCCATTGGCGGGCAGCCACCGTCGTCGCTCTCCTCATCTTTGGAAATTTCTTTTGCATGGTCTGTCCGTTCACTTTTGTCCGGGATCTGGGGCGGAAGATTCTCCCGGCCCGATACGCTTGGCCCCGGGCTCTCCGCTCCAAATGGCTGGCGGTGGGCCTCCTGGTGATTTACCTCTGGGCCTACGAGGCCTTTGATCTCTGGGACCACCCGGCCTTTACCGCTTGGGTCATGCTGGGATATTTTCTGGGCGCCTTGTTGGTCGATGGATTTTTCAAAGACGCCAGCTTTTGCAAGTTCGTCTGCCCAATCGGACAATTCCATTTTGTCCAGTCCCTGGTTTCGCCTTTCGAGGTCAAAATCCGCCAACCCGATGTTTGCGCCTCCTGCCGCACGATGGATTGCATCAAAGGCAATGCGACCCAACGCGGGTGTGAACTCAAACTCTTTCAGCCCCGGAAGGCCGGAAACATGGATTGCACATTTTGCATGGATTGCGTCCAGGCCTGCCCGCATGACAATGTCGGTCTGATTGTGGTGGCCCCCGGAGCCGATCTCATCGCCGATCTTCCCCGGTCCTCGGTGGGACGCTACGGGAAGCGTCCCGATCTCGCGGCGTTGGTCCTAGTTTTGACCTTTGGCGCCTTTGCCAATGCGGCCGGGATGGTGCGTCCCGTTTTGCAAAGTGTGGACCAGTGGGCCAAGCAATGGGCAGGCCTGGGAGAAATCGGAATCGTCACGCTGCTGGCCATTCTCGCTCTGGTTGTCCTTCCGGTATTGACCAGTGGGCTCGCCGCCGCCATCAGCACATCTTACCCCTTTCATCCTTTGCGCCCTTTGCGTGAGGCTTCTTCTCCTCTCCTCGAAAATTGGTGCCGGTTTTCTCTCGCCTTGGCACCGCTGGGCTTTGGGATGTGGTTGGCCCACTTCGTCTTCCACTTTTTTACCGCCGCCCTCACGCCCCTCCCGGTCATCCAACGTTTGGGAGCCGGTTGGGGGTTCTGGACCTCGCAGCCTTTCAGTGGGACAACGTCCTGGGCCTTTCAGGACCTGCCCGGACTCGAGCTTCTCTTTCTCGACGCCGGATTTCTCGTTACTCTCTATGTCGCTTGGCGGCTGGCCGGAAAAATGACTCCTCAAAAACAGTGGCGAACCTTTCTTCCCTGGGGCCTTCTCGCCACCGCTCTCTTCCTCGCCGGGATCTGGATCATTTTCCAACCGATGGAAATGCGCGGCACCCTTATGCCTTAAGAAAATTATGAGGGATGAATTATGAAGGATGAAGCGTGAGTGATGAAGATATGAGCCGATTTGTGGGAATGGCGATTGTTGAAGCGAGAACTCGAAGATGAATCGGAGGGGCAATTTGCCAATCCCCGCTGGAGGTAGACGCCGCTTTGAGATAGCTTATGTCGATAAGATGAAGAAATGGACTTCCCCCGATTTTTGCCTTTTGCACCCTGACCGCCGGCTCCCTATTTTTGGTAGAGCTCGATCGGGATGACCGGCGAATACAACTCGAAATCTGGGTCGGTCGTGTAAATCTGCAATTTGCGCCGGACGGCCATCGAACAAATTAGAAAATCAATCGGCGATCCCTGGATGCCTTTTGATCGGCAGGCATTAAAAAATTGGGCTGCCAGGGTATGATCTTCGTCCTCGGCAAAAAACAAGGGCAAGGCCCTCGTGGTGAGTGCAATGCTTTCGAAATGACTCTTCTGCTTGATCCCGGAAAGAAGCTCCTGGCGGACGATGCCGAAGAGCGCCAACTCGTTCGATTCAATCAGTTTTTCGACGACGGCGGCCGTTTCATCGTTTTTGTCAGTAGGACGCCTGAGAAAATGAGATATTGCGGAAGTGTCGCAGGCAATCATGCGGTTTTGCTGCGGCGCAATGCCTTATAGTCGTAATCTTCAAAATATTCGATCTTGCCGCGCAGTTGGAGAAGTTGACGCCGTAAACGGCTCTGAATGAATTCTTTGAGAGCTTCGTTGACGGTTTCTCGTTTGGTAGGTAATCCAGCGAGGGCCTTTGCTTGCTCAAGCAGTGATTGATCAATTTGCAGGTTCGATGCCACACAAAAAGTTCACACATGTTCAATGTGTGCGCAAGTCAATTTGATGACCAGACCGATCCAAACTCAGTGCCGCCGAACTGGGACGTGGTAAATCCCAAACTTCTAGCATTTTGATTTTCGCACCTCACGGCTCCGCTGTCCTGCAAAGGATATGTCAATAAACCATGCCTGGCCCCAATCCCTGGCCCCAATCCCTGACCCCAATCCCTCCACAATCCCTCCAATCCCTGGCCCAATCCCTCTGAAAAATTTCGGAGATGCGCCCGTTGGTGTTCCGCGTCTTGATTATCTGTGTGAATTTATGCTGCAACGGATACGAAGTAATGGCCAGGCTTTCAAATCTGTGACTATGTTTTCCTTCTGAGATGAAGACATTGTACATCATGGCAGGGCTTTGGGTCTCGATCGCCTCCGGCTTCGCAGACGGTGGAGTGGTCTTGGCCCGTCAGGTCGTCAATGGCTTGGACTTGACCGTCTTTGCCTCGCCGTCGCCGCTCCGGGCCGGACCGGTGGATGTGAGCGTCCTCGTGCAAAATCCAGAAAATGGGCAAGCGGTTTTGGATGCGGACGTGGCCATCGCCTGGTCGTCGAAAAGCTCCGCCGCGCCGGATTGGTTGCCTCCGTGTTGCACCATGGACGACGGGCGAGCGGCCATCCCGGCCACCCGGGGACATTCCCAAAACCAGTTTCTTTATTCGGCGATCGTCCCGATCCGCACCGCGGGATCTTCGGAACTGGTCCTTTACGTCACCGTGGAAGGAAAGAATGCGCTTCTTTCTTGCGACCTGAAGGTGCTGCCCCCTCAGGCTCCCGCTCGGGCCTACTGGCCTTTTCTGGCCCTGCCTCCCTTTGCGGTGGCGGGATTTGCCCTTCATCAAAGACTCTCCCGCCGCCGCCGACCGTCGTCTACTGGCAAAGAATAGCCTCAGACATCCTGACTCCTCGATAACGCGCCAGGGTGCCCCTGTAGCCGGTCCCGTTGAGGGATGATCGAGAGCTGGCCGTTGCTGTGGATGCGCCTCATCAGGGTCTTTGATTCCGAATCCACGCGCTGACACATCAGTTGGCAATCGGGCGGGAGAGCGCTATAGGGTCTTTATGCAAACAACTGAGGAACTTGTGGATCCGCGGGAAGCGCGGTCGCGATGCGGAGAAATGGCGTGGGTGGATGTGCGGACTCCGGCGGAGTTTGAGGACGCGAACATCGAAGGCTCCATCCTTCAGCCCCTTTCGGATTTGGACCCAGCCACGGTTCGGGACCTGGCGGACGGGAAGCCGGGTTGCTTGGTCATTTGTCAAAGTGGAGTGCGTTCGAAGCAGGCAGCGGAAAAACTGAAGGCGGCGGGGATCGAGGGGGTACACATTCTCGAAGGAGGCGTGGGGGCCTGGGATGCAGCCGGGCTGCCCCTGCGCCGGGGAAAACGGATGATTTCTCTCGAGCGTCAGGTGCGCATCGGGGCGGGAAGCCTGGTCGTGGTCGGAGTGATCTTGGGGCTTTTGGTGCATCCGGGATTCCTCGCGCTCTCTGCATTCGTCGGAGGCGGCTTGATCTTTGCCGGCATCACCGACTGGTGCGGAATGGGCCTGTTGCTGGCCCGGATGCCTTGGAATCAGCGGTAAAAAGGGGGAACTGCGGTGGAAATGAGAGGCGGATGCCGCCCTTGATCAGGAAGCGAAGAGGTCACCTTGATTGCTATTCTCGGGAAGGAACTCGCTGAATTTTTTGGCCAGATCATCGAGCTTGCCGATGTAGTAGGCGGTATTTTCGTCGCGGGCTCCGGCCTTCCAATCGGAAAGAAGTCGGGCATTTTCGTAGGCGGTCACTTTCTTCCTCGTGCCAGTGATGTAGTGGCGGATTTGGTCGCCGGCCTGGTGGTCGCGGCCACTTTTCAGGGCAAGTTCAAATGCGGCGGAGCGGTTGCGCGAGGAGGCGCTGATTTTTTTCTGATAAGAGGCGAGCGAATCTTGGAGGGTTTCGGTTTTGGCCAACTCGGTGATGGGGATGGTGCGGGCCTCGATCTTGGCCGCCAAGTCGTCGCGGAGGGCAGTCGCTTCCTCGGTGCGGCCTTGGAGGAGAAGACGAATGAGTTGGCTCAAATAGCTGCGGAGATAGGGTTCCATCCCGCGGGATTTGAGCGCCGCTCCTTTGAGGGTGATGGTGCCGTCTTCGGCCAGGAGAGCGTAGTTCTTCGCCTTGTAGCTGAACATGGCGGCGTAGTGGCGGTCGAATTCGACTTCAATGCCGGCCGGAAGCACTTTAGCCAAACCGCTTTCCAAATCCGCGATTGATTTCACTTCGGGGGGGCAAAAGTAGATGCCGTCGGTGTCGATCTCGAGCACCCTTGCTCCCTGGGCATTGAGCCAATCGACCATTTGACTCAGGATTTCCCGGCCTTTGGCGGTGATGGCCTCGGCCGCGTCGAAATCGGCAAAGTGCCCTTGGGCAAATCCGAGGTAGCCGTAAAACGAATTGATGAGAATTTTGAAGGTGCTTTGAAGGGCGTCGAGCCGGTTGCGCTCCGGCACGGTGGTGGCTGCTTTGAGGGCTTCCTTGGCCTGAACCCGGAAGGTCCGCAAATCCTTGAGCATACCGGAAAATACCCCCAGGGCATCCGTGGCCGGGGTGTATCCAAAAGCCAGCATGACGGAGGGATAGAGCGAGGTGACATCGCAATGCCAAACGTCGGGAATAATCCCGGTAGCGAAGATGCCTGTCAGCCCGCCTTCAAAGGGCCGGGGCTCCGGCGGGAAGGGGAGGGAATGCTTTTGACGGAGGTATTCCCGCAGGAAGAGCGCGTCAATCTTGGTGGCATTGCCCCGGAGAATGACATCTTGATAGCCGTAGGGGAAAATTTGTGCTTGGAGGAAATAGCTGCGGCTGAGGAGGCTGGCGATGGCCCGGGTTTCGCGCACGTCTTGCAAGGCATAGGTGCGAAAGGCTTCCGGATCGTCACGCCGGGCGGTCTGGATTTCTTCTCCGCGCAAATGAACCCGATCCGGCTCGGCCACGCCGAAGTGCCGGGCGACGCTCTTGAGGCCAAAGCTCTCGAGCTCCCGCGCGGAGACATCGTGGTATTGGGACAAGATCCAGGTGTCCACGATGTGTCGGCCAAAGACGACAAACTTCGGATACTGGATTGTCTTTTCGGCGATCTGGAGACGGGAAGACCGGGACGTGAGCAACTCGCCGCCACGTCCCCAAAGAAGGCGGACTTTGCGTTTTTTGGCCCGGGCCACCAAGTAAGGGAGATCAAATTTAAAAAGATTGTGACCCTCGAGGACATCGGGATCGCGCTCCCCAATGGTGCTGGTAAGCCATTCCAGAGCGGCTTGTTCGGAATGGGGGCTGCCCTCCTCCTCATCGATTAGAAAAATGTCTTCCCAGCCGGAACTGTCACTGACGGCGATGGCGGTGATGGCATCCCGCTCCGCACTGGAAAAATCATAGCCCTCTGTGGTGGCAGTTTCGATGTCCACCTGCATCCGGCGGAGCTCCTCAAAATCCATGCCCTTGAACAAGGTCCGGCCCGAGGCAGTGAGAAATTGCTGCACCGGATCATTGAGGGCAAACGACGGTTGGCCCTTGTGCCGGGTGCGCAGCTCTCCGAATTCCGGCCAGTTCGTGGCGGTCACCAGGTGATCGAGAGGAAGGTCGCCCGAAAGTTCCGCTCCGTCCGAAGTGCTCCAGAGGAAGGGGGTCAATGTCTCCCGGGTTTGCGTGGTCGTGCCGTCCGCAGACCGCTGAAAAATTTCTATTGCATCCGGTTGAGAGAATTCTACCGCGACGAGGCGCTCGGTGGCGTCAAAGCCGAAGAGTTGTTGATTGTCGGTGAATTTCACGATGAGGAAAGCAGTTGTCGAAAATTATGCAGCAAGAGCCGCCGCGGCGGGAATCCTTTTTGCACGAAAGCTTTTGTCCGGGCCTTATCACAAAGGCCGCCCAGCAGGATTCACGCGGAGACGCGGAGAAATTATTGTATTTATCTCTCTCTCCGTGCCTCCGCGTCTCCGCGTGAGACAATTTCTTGGTTCTTTCTTTCGACTGGCCTGAGCGGGAGTCTCTTGGTTAAACTGGCCTCATGAATGAACTCGAGGATCTTCAATTCACGGACCATCATGAATGGGTGCGTCTCGAGGGCGAATTGGCCGCGGTTGGCCTCACCGAAGATCTGCTGGCGGACTTGGGCACTGTGACCGCGATTGAGTTGCCCCAAACCGGGGCGCAATTTCGTCGGGGCGACCCGGCAGTCGTCTTGCGATCGGCGCTTTCCACCCACACCGTGTATTCCCCATTCAGTGGTGTCATCAAAGAGGTGAATGCGGGGTGGACGGCCGATCCTGGGAAGATGAACGCGGACCCGTATCAATCAGGGTGGTTGTTCAAAATCACGCTGGAAGCTGGCGAAGAGGTCGAGTTGTTGCGGGATTTGGCCACCTTCCAAAGCCAAACGATCGCGACTGATGTGGGGACTGTCGACAGTCCGTAGTCGGGATTCCCATCCGGGAGGGCGAAGCTCCTGCTGAGCCGACTTTCCCTTGCGTTCTAAAAATTTTACGACTCGGTTGTAGCCGGGGACGCTGACCCCGGTGGAAGTGGCGCTTGGCTCGCCGGCCTCAACGTGGCCGGATACAAGGAGGCTAGAATCCGTCAGTTGTTTTTGAGCGACGCCAGCGCCGTCGGGATGGGAATCTCCTGACGTTGGCGGTTGAGAAAGAGGCTGACATTTTCGTAACCAGCCTCCTGGAGCAGGCGCAAGGCCTCGGGATAGTGATCCGCGACCCGCTTCGGGTGGTGGGCGTCCGCACCGAGGACGACCGGGATGCCGCGCTCCCGCATCAGGGTCAATTGGGCCGCGCTGGGATTCATTTCCGGCAGGGATTTGTTGCGACCGCTGGTATTGAGTTCCATGGCCACGCCGGTGGCTGCGATGCGATCCAAGGAGCGTTCGATGAAAGGCTGGATCCGGGCGAAATCCCAAGCCTTTGGGTTGTCGTTCTTGATCAAGTCCGGGTGGGCGAGGGTGTCATAAAGACCGGTTTCCGCCGCTTGGGCTAGGTGCTCGTAATAGACCTGTTGATAGCCAAAATCCGTCCCGGGATCATAGAGGCGGCGATAATCTCCGACCTGAAAATGGACCGACCCCAGAACGTGATGAAGAGGGACCCGGGCATGAAGTTCTTCCAGCCAGGGTTCGACCCCGGGATAGTAGTCGCTTTCCAGTCCCAGGCGGATATCGACCCGGCCCTGCCAGGCCTCCCGGGCGCTCGCCACCATCCCGCCATAGGTTTCAAATTGTTCGGGCGCCATCCGCACACCCGCCGAAAATCCATCCGGCAGCGGGCAATGGCAGGTGACGATGATCCCCTTGAGTCCACGAATCTCGGCGATGGCGGCATATTCTCCCGGAGCACCCTCCGCGTGCTTGCAAAGCGGGGTATGACAATGGGATTCGTAGAGAATGGGCTCGGGCATGGAATAGCCTACCGTCGTCCAGGATGGGCGGATTGCAGAGAAAAAAGACACGGCCAGAGGGAAGAATCCCAGAAACGGTATCACGCGGAGGCGCTGAGACGCGGAGAGTCAGTGATTGAAAGGCTTCCTCAGCAGCTCCGCGGCTCCGCGTGAGATATTCTTTGCCTCCGCTTGTGACCCAGCTTCCTGCGGATGGAGCGTTCTGATTCCTGTGGAAATTCCCGAAAAGCGGCATACTCTCCTTGGGACATGTTCACCATTTTGCGTATCTTCGAGCGTCACCCGCGACCATGACCAGCCTTTCTCCGCCGCCATCAGATTCACTTTTGCCGTCTCCCGCGGCCTCTCGCCGGGCGATGATTGCCCGCCGCCAAAAAGAATCGTCCCTCTGGTGGATCATTCACCGGTTGGGCTCGCTGAACTTTGCCCTCACCCTTCTTGCCATCATTGCCATAGCCTGCGCGGCGGCGACCTTTGCGGAATCGGGGTTCAACACCAAGATTGCCCACATCTACATTTACAAAAATCCGCTTTTCCTCATCTGGCTGGCGGCCTTATGTGTGAGTCTCTTTGCCGTCACCCTGACCCGCTGGCCGTGGCAGAAAAAGCATTTAGGATTCATCGTCACGCACTATGGGATCATCACCCTCCTGATTGGATCCATGGTCGGAATGCAAACCGGCTACGAGGGCAATGTCACCCTGACCAAGGACGCGCCACCCACCACCCGCGTCGTCACCGGCCGGAGCATCATCCAGTTGGAAAGTCCGGCTGACCGTGGTCTCTATGTGATGGGGTTTGACGCCGAGATGGCCAAACCCAGCACGGAACGACCCCGGTCGTTCGCCGTCCCGGGCACGAAGTGGCAGGTCATCGCCACGGATTTCAGTGACAACCTTCTGCAGAAAAGCTCGCTCGTGGCGGACCCCGCCGGTTCGCCTGCCGTCCTCCTGCGGATGAGCAGTGCGATGGTGAATCAAACCGTGGAGATCCCTCTCTTCCTCTCTGGAGACCAGCCGGCGGAAGAAGATTTTTTCGGTCTGGCCCGGATTATTTTTCAGCCCGAGCTGCCGGATGTCATTCCCCTGTCGGAACATGAAACCCAAATGGTTTTTGCCAAATTTGCCCCGGTGGTCGAGTCCGGTAAATCCCTTTCGGGGATGCAGTTTCGCCTTTCGGAAGATGGCGAAAAAATCACCTTTATTTCCTCCGGCGGAGACGCCACGACCTATCTGCGGAAGGAGATCTTGAAGCAAGCGGTTCCCACCGGCGAAGCCACGGTGACAGTGGAAGACTATTGGCCCGACTTTGTGATGAAAGACGGCCGCCCCGCCAGCCAATCCCCCAATCCGGCCAACCCGGCGGTCTTGATTCGCATTTTTCCCGGAGCCAGTTCGCCCTCGGAGGAAAAACCTCATTTGACGCTCGCGCCCTCGGAAGGCGGGATCATCTATCAACTCGGGCGCGGCGGATCGACGGCATCCTCCGGCACCGCACGGGTGGGTGAATCCTTTGCGCTCGGTTGGGCGGACTGGCAGGCCGAAGTCGTCCAAGCCTTTCCGCAGGCCCGCCTGGAGACCGAGACGATCGCGGGACCTCCGGAACCGGCCGATGCCCCTGGTATCCCCGGCTTCCGGGCCCACCTCGAGACCACGCCCGGCGAGCCCGGCCCCGCCGAGTGGGTCGAGTCCGGCAAAATGACGGCCTTGCGTTCGCAAAAGGGGACCGATGTCGTTCGCATCGCCTATGGTCTCGAGAGCAAGCCGGTGCCATTTTCCATCCGCTTGCTGCGCTTTGACGTTCCCCGGGACGAGGGCACGGACACGCCGGCGGATTTTCGCGCTTCAGTCGAGTTTAAGGATGCCGCTACCGGCGCCATCACTACCGGGGTCGCCCGGATGAATAACCCGGCGAGTTTTCCCGGCACATTTTGGTCGAATGTCACCGGCAATAATTACAAATTTTCCCAGGCGGAATGGAATCCCCGCGATCTCAACGAAACGACCTTGCAAGTTCTTCACGATCCCGGATGGATGCTGAAATGGATTGGTTCGCTCGGGATTTGCCTCGGCATTGCCACCATGTTCTACTGGAAGCCCGGCGGAGCGTAGGTCTCCTCAACCCTGCCGTTTTTCGGGTTACTGGTTTTGAGGGAGTAATCTAGCCGGGGAGCGCGGGGAATCATCCAGAACCAGCCAAAGTCCAGGCGCACAATAACGATGTGACCATTGGCGGGGGGAGCCTCGCGTTTCACCCCGTGGAAATGGGCGAAGGGGGCGAACTTTCTCGGCATTTTTAGATCGATCTTGGGAAGCTTCAGTTGCTTTCCGATCACCGTGTCCCGCCCGCTGGCATCGAGCAACCAACGCGCTTGAAGTTCAAGCGGTTCGCCATTTCGCAGGCAGCTCACGGCGACGCCGTCGTCCGAGACCGCCACCGATAATAATGGCATCGTAGGATTCCAAGGCAGAATTCATATTCTGCCCGGAAGTGATCGGATTTTGCCGCCAAGACAAGCCTTAACCTCTCCTGCCAACGGACATTTCCACTCGAAGCGGGGATTGCCATTTCTGAGCATGACGGCTAGAAGGGATTCACCCGTGAAGCCTACTCCGAACGTCTCTCCCATCAAGGTCATCCACAAATTGATGGCCGCGAACCGCAGTGAAATCGCCATTCGGGTCTTTCGATCCGCCACCGAGTTACATCTCCGCACGGTGGCGATGTTTGCGCTCGAAGATCGCTTTAGCATCCATCGCTTCAAGGCCGATGAGGCCTACATGTTGCCGGAATCGAAGGGTCCGGTGGGTGCCTATCTCGACATCGAGGGCGTGATCGCTTTAGCCAAAGAACATCACGTCGATGCCATCCACCCCGGGTATGGTTTTCTCTCGGAAAATCCCGACTTCGCCCGCGCCTGTCAGCGGGAGGGGATTTTGTTCGTCGGACCCCGTCCTGAATTGCTCGAACTCATGGGCGACAAGGTGGCGGCCCGGGCCGAAGCCAAACGCCTCGGTGTGGCCACTCTGCCCGGTACCGACAGCCCAGTCAAAGACCGGGGCCGGGCACTCAAACTGGCCCGCCGGATTGGTTTTCCCCTCATCATCAAAGCCGCCTTTGGCGGCGGTGGGCGGGGCATGCGGGTGGTCAAAAAAGAAGCCGACCTCGAGCGTCTCCTCGACGAGGCCCAAAACGAAGCCGCCCGCGCCTTCGGCAACTCGGCTGTCTTCTTGGAAAAATTCATCGGTCGGGCCAAGCACATCGAAGTGCAAATCCTCGGAGACGGTCACGGCAATGTGGTCCATTTGTACGAACGCGATTGTTCGGTCCAGCGGCGCCACCAGAAAGTGATCGAAATCGCGCCCTCCGTGGACCTCGATCCCACCGTGCGGCAGGAACTCTACGACGCGGCGGTGCGACTGGCCACCGGCATCGGCTACGACAATGCCGGCACGATCGAGTTCCTCTACGACATGGACAGCCGCGAATGGTTCTTCATTGAGATGAACCCCCGCATCCAAGTCGAACACACCGTCACCGAGGTGGTCACAAATATCGATATTGTCCGGTCGCAAATTCTCATCGCCCAGGGCTTCTCACTCCATGGCCCGGAGGTGGGGTTGCCGACTCAAAATGATATCCCCTGCAATGGCAACGCGGTCCAATGCCGAGTCACCACCGAAGATCCAGAAAATGGTTTCACTCCGGACTACGGCGAGTTGCTCACCTATCGATCCGCGGCCGGGTTTGGCATCCGCCTCGACGAGGGCATGGGCAATGCCGGCAGCGTCATCACGCCATTCTACGATTCCATGTTGGTGAAAATCACCGCCTCGGGGAAAGATTTCCCCACCGCCTTGCAACGCATGGAGCGGGCGCTGCGGGAATTCCGTATTCGCGGGGTGAAAACGAACATCCCATTCTTGGAAAATGTCATCGCCAATGAGACCTTCCGGTCCGGACAGGCGGCCACCCAGTTGATCGACACCACGCCGGAGTTGTTCGAATTCCGCCCCCGCAAGGATCGGGCGACCAAGTTGCTCGCCTTCCTCGGCGACGTCATCATCAATGGCAACCCGCAGGCCAAGGGATTCAAGCCCGATCGGCCCTATGCCGCCGCCGTCGTGCCCGCCTGCGATGAAAAATCCACGCCCCCGAATGGGTCCCGTCAAAAGTTGCTCGAACTCGGCCCGGCCAAGTTCGCCCAATGGATTCGAGGGCAAAAGCAACTTCTCTTTACCGACACGACCTTTCGCGACGCCCATCAATCAGTCATGGCCACCCGCATGCGCACCAGCGACATGTTGCTGGTGGCAGATGCCGTCGCCCGGCGCTGTCCGGAGTTGCTCAGTCTGGAAATGTGGGGCGGGGCGACCTTCGATACCGCCATGCGATTCCTTCGCGAAGATCCCTGGGATCGCCTCCGACAGTTGCGTGAACGCATCCCCAACATTTGTTTTCAAATGCTCTTCCGGGGTAGTAATGCGGTCGGGTATTCGAACTACCCGGATAATGTCGTCCGGGGATTCGTCAAACATGCCGCCGCCTCCGGGATGGATATTTTCCGGATCTTCGATTCGCTCAACTACACCCCAAACCTCAAAGTCGCTATGGAAGCGGTCCAGGACACCCACGCCATGTGCGAAGGTGCCATTTGCTACACCGGCGACATCCTCGATCCCAAGCGGACCAAGTATTCGCTGACCTATTATGTCAAATTGGCCAAGGAACTGGAAAAAATGGGCGCCCACATGCTCGCGATCAAAGACATGGCGGGACTCTGCCGGCCCTATGCGGCCAAAGCTCTCGTCAAAGCCCTTCGTGACGAAGTTGGCATCCCCATTCATTTCCACACCCACGACACCAGCGGCATCAGCGCCGCCTCCGTTCTGCAAGCCTCCGAGGCCGGAGTCGACGTCGTCGATGCGGCCATGGCGGCATTTTCCGGATCGACCAGCCAGCCGAATTTGAACTCGCTGGTGGCGGCGCTTCAACACACGAAACGTCAGAGCCCCCTCAATCTCGATGCCCTCAATGCCTTCTCGGATTACTGGGAAACCGTGCGGGAATATTACCATCCCTTTGACACCGCGCCGAAGACCGGCTCGGCCGAAGTCTATCTCCATGAAATGCCAGGCGGCCAATTCACCAACCTCAAGGAACAAGCCGGGAGCATGGACATCGGGCATCGCTGGCCCGAAATTGCCCGGTGCTACGCCGAAGTGAATGATCTTTTTGGCGACATCGTCAAAGTCACCCCCAGCAGCAAGGTGGTCGGCGACATGACCATGTTTCTGATCACCCGCGGGATCAAACCGGCCGATGCCATCAACCTGCCACCGGGCACCGCCTTCCCGGATTCGGTCATCGACATGTTGGCCGGCGGATTGGGGCAGCCCATGGGCGGTTGGCCGAAAGCCCTCCAAAAAGTCGTCCTCGGCAAACGCAAACCGAACACTGGTCGCCCCGGCGCCTCGGCCAAGCCGGTGAAAATCGACGCCGTCCGCGAGGAACTCCGGACCAAACTCAAGCGCGAACCGACCGAAGACGACGTCTTCAGTTACCTGATGTATCCCCAGGTGTTCCTCGACTATGTCAAATTCACCCGCGATTACGGCGACGTCTCCGTCCTCCCCACGCCGGCGTTTTTCTACGGCTTGGAACCCCAAGAGGAAATCTCCATCACCCTGGAGAAAGGCAAAACCCTCTTCGTCACGTTGGCCAATTTCAGCGAGCCCGACGAAGAAGGCAAACGGGTTGTTTCTTTCGAACTCAATGGCCTCCCGCGCCAGACCGTGGTGGTGGACAAAACCATCCAGCCGAAATCGGCCCCCAAGGTCAAAGCAGATCCCGCCGATCCTCTCCAGGTGGCCGCACCCATTCCCGGAATGGTCACCAGTATCGCCGTTTCGGTCGGGACAAAAGTCAACGCCGCCGACAAGCTCCTCACCCTCGAAGCGATGAAAATGTACACCACACTGACGGCTCCGGCCGCCGGGATTGTGGACGAAATCCTCACCAAAGTCGGTGCCACCGTCGAAAGCAAAGACCTCATCATTCGCTTGCGAAAGAAATGAAACCCAATCACTGGAGGGCAGCAGGCCCTTGCTGCCAAAACCGATGGAGGGCAGCAGGCCCTCGCCGCCCAAACCGATGGAGGGCAGCAGGCCCTCGCCGCCCAAACCGATGGAGGGCAGCGGGCCCTCGCTGCCAAAACCGATGGAGGGCGGCAGGCCCTTGCCGCCAAGTGAAATCCCTGTAGCCGGGGACGCTGACCCCGGACGCTTCGCGTCTCACCAATCCCCACCGAAAATTCTATGACAAAAAAGCCGACCGCCATCCTCACCGCCCCGCTGCGCTGGATTTCCTCCGCCATCCTCGCGATGCTTTTTCCCAGCGCCCTTCCCGCCGTGACCCTTAGTGACTCGCAGGCCCTCGAAATTGGACGCCGGATTTGGAAAAACGAATGCGGCGGAACCCTGGCGGGCCTGACCTCCTGGAATTCAGGAGAGGATTTTGCTTCGTTAGGGATCGGGCATTTCATTTGGTATCCGCAAGAAAAACGGGGACCCTATGAAGAAAGTTTTCCGCCGCTCGCCGCATTTCTAGCTGCTCAAGGGATTAAGGTTCCTCCTTGGATGCGGGGCCCCTGCGTTTGGAAGACCCGCCAGGAGTTTCAAGCCGATCAAAACAGTTCCCGCATGGAGGAACTCCGCACGCTTCTCGCCGCCACCATCCCTCAACAAGCCCGCTTTGCCGCCCAACGTCTCGAACGCGCCCTGCCAAAAATGCTCGCCGCCGCTCCCAAGGGCGAAGGGGACCGGGTAAAAAGCAACTTCCAACGCGTGGCCAGCCAGCCGCTCGGCTACTATGCCCTCATGGATTACGTGAACTTCAAAGGCGAGGGCATCTCACCCTCCGAACGTTATCGTGGCCAAGGCTGGGGGCTCTTGCAGGTCCTCGAAACCATGCCGACCTCCGGAAACCCCTTGTCGGGATTTGCCCAGGCCGCCGATCAGGTCCTCACCCGCCGGGTGAAAAACTCCCCGCCCGCCCGCAACGAAGCCCAATGGCTCCCCGGTTGGCGCAATCGGCTCAAGACCTACACCCGGTGAGGGGAGGGCGTTGGGTCCCTCTCCGCCGTGCCGAGGGCGGTTTGATAGGGTGGCGGGCCCTCGCCACCATGCATTTTCGCTTTCCAATGTCCGCTTTTCGCCTTTAACTCAGCGCGTGTCGCCCACTGGGCACCTCAGTTTTTTCCCCAGCCAGTGGTGCCGAATTTCAACGGTTTACCAAGGGCGGCAGCATTTCTTCAAGCCGCCGGTCCGGTAGGGCGCGAATGTTGAGAGCCTAGCCGCAACCACTTCGTAGTTTGCGTTACAGATCCCCAATGGTCCGAGCTCCCCTTCCCAACTGCCTTGTACCCGGCCACGCCTATACCCGGCCACGTTGAGGCCGGCGGGTTCCCGCTACCCTCGATCCAAAGGACTCGCCGCCAAAACGCCGGGACGATTCAAGACATGCGTATAAATCATCGTCGTAGAGACATCCGCGTGACCCAGCAACTCCTGAACCGTGCGAATATCCGTCCCGCCCTCCAGCAAATGCGTAGCAAACGAATGCCGCAGCGTGTGAGGGGTGACCGGCTTGGTCAGTCCGGCCCGCAAAGCCGAGCGCTTCACCAATTGCTGAATCCCATTTTCACTCAAATGATGCCGCCGGATCTTCTTTGTCCACGGGTCTTCCGAAAGATCCTGAGACGGAAAGAGCCAATACCAGTTCCACTCCTCCGCAGCGTGGGGATACTTCACTGACAGCGCCTCGGGGAGGAAGACGCCTTCGACCCCAAGCGCTCGATCTTTTTCCCACCGCTCCCGCGCCAGCGCAATCTGCGCTTCCAGCGCCGTCCGGCTCATTTTGGGCAAGGGAGTTCGGCGATCCTTGTCCCCTTTGCCTCCCCGCACCACGATGGTGCGGTTGCCGAAATCCACATCCTTGATCCGTAGCCGCACGCATTCCAACACCCGTAACCCAGCTCCATACATCACCTCTGCCATCAGTCGTCCCGTCCCCTGCATCTCCTCCAGCAGCGCATCCACTTCCTCGCGGCTCAGGACCGTTGGAACGCGGCTCCGGCCTTGCGCCCGTCGCGCGCCTTCCACCTTGCCCGCAGGACGCTTCAAGACAGTTCGGAAGACAAATTGCAACGCACTCATCGCCTGATTGAGCGTGGAAGCGGAAACCCGGCGCACCAGAGTCAGATAGTCCAGATATTCCTTCGCGTTTTCCCATTGGAATTCCCGACGAGAATCCGGGAGGCTGAAAATCACAAACCTCCGCGTCCAATCCAAATACGTCTGCTCGGTGCGATACGAATAGCGTTCGAGCCGGAGAGCCTCCTCCACTTGTGTGAGAAACTCCGCGTACTTTGCCGGACACTTCCCAGTGTCCACTCGGCCTGCAAAACGCTCAACACCTTCCACAGGTGTCCTTCCGAGGTCCCCGGCTTCCCCTGATTCTAGATCTCCGGGCGCAAATTTGATCAGATCCTCTGGCCAATGCCTCGCCCAAGTTCTGGGTTCCACCTCTTGAAACATCAACCGCAACGCCTCCTGCGCTTGAAGCACTTGCCAGTTCTTTTTTCCCGATGCATCAAGATGACTCAGAAATGTGCGAACATCGTCCAAATTTCCTTCCTCAAAACCCTTTGGTTTGATAAACCTCACCCACATGATGACCCAGCTCCGATAGTAGTCCTGATGCCCCGCTTCCACCCCACTCACCTTCAAAGCCATGCGAAAACGCAACCACCGATCCTCCCAAACTGCTGCAACTCTAGAATTTACAGAACCTTTGACGTTGTCAGTCTTCACGATTTAGCATGATACAACGTTTTTTATGTAATTCAACATATCACTCTACATTACGTTCGCAGAAAAAATAAACCCCACACAATATGAACAGAACCCACGTAACATCATCCAACCTCCGCTCAGTCGGATACGATCCACAATCCAGCGCGCT